>Ga0157364_1000756_pt1 | contig 24295 bp, 8 predicted proteins | sample AttsexASBM2_FD_111476 | JGI IMG/M metagenome (GOLD analysis project Ga0157364, IMG submission 111476) | Fungus gardens microbial communities from leaf cutter ant in Ribeirão Preto, State of São Paulo, Brazil - Atta sexdens ASBM2 | ecosystem: Host-associated > Fungi > Mycelium > Unclassified ...
AAAGCATCAGGGAAAATCATAACATTTTGTGTGGAAATCCGGAAAAGTTGTGAAATTTTAGGATGAGGAATTTGAATCTTGTTTCAGAAACGTGTCTTTTTATTTATCGTTTCTCAAAAGTTTTGTAAAAGAAAACTGATCTTAGGCATAGTTAGTTTCAGTGACCCTCTTACTCTTAGATTCGTTTTGGTCGTTGACACGAAGAGTGGCATTCTCCCCTGTGAAATGTTTCTTCGTAAGTAATTACGAAGAATTGCTCGAAGCTATATTATTCTTTTTAAATGGAACAATTTTCTACTTAATTTAAATTCTTTGGTCTGTTTGCGATGTCATATACAATCATTAACATAAGAAGCAATTCTAAAGTAGGATAGTTTTATATCCTATTCTACTAATAATTGATTATAGCAATTAAATTGTACATGTAAATACATGGAATTTTGTATGCTGTTAATATGATTGCATTTTACTTTTTTGAAATGATTCGATAGACACGTAGTAGTGAGAATCCATTTCGTGTATTAATTTATGCACACTTCGTTAAAGCTCACAGGTTTGAATTGCAATAACATAAAGTAAAATATTATATTTCTGTTGAATTGAATATACGTTATCGAATAGTGTTACTTGTAAACTTTATGCACTCCCCTGGGCAGTGTAAAGCTTCAGTTTAAGTGACGAGTATGCGTGGCAACAAACCGTAACCGGCTTTATGGGAATAGTAGCTGAAACTCCCTCAGAGTCATCGATCTGTTCCCAATGCATGAAATTAAGACATCCGTGACGTTATAGATACGTGACTTTACGTATGTTACACTATCTGAGCATTGTTATAGTTAGTCGGAGAATCTGCAATGCAGACCTCGTATCTCGCGAGTCAAATATATTACGATCCATTTCCACGAATAATAAGAAAGAGCTTCAGTTATAATTTCTTACTCTTCTCACGTAAAATTTTTATTTGCGTGCGAAAGACTACGTATTTTTTTATTTTTTATTTTTTTTACATAACTAAAATATATATAAATTAACATCAAGTTAAGAGACTACTTTACGTACTTTTCCTAAATAGTTCCAAATAGCTTTCTTTATATAGCTATCTTTATATTATTTGAATTTTCTAAAATTAACGTTGCACTAAATTTTGAAAATGTTTTTATCAATTACATTATTTTTAATTTATTTATGTTTACGACATTACGAAGAATATCTTGTTGAGTGTGATGTAAAAATCTATAAATGATCCAGAAGCCGTAGAAGTAAAAATCATTGTCTTTAAATAACACGTCGGAAAAATATATACTCGTAAAGTTGGTTGCTTCAGTAGCCAATCGATATTTCTAGATAGAAGAAAACGTAGTTTTCTCATTGAAACTTTCTCAAGAAACAAGAAGGAATTGTCGAGAAGCGAATGGGAATAACGTGTCTGATCCCATTGAATTTTCTTTCATTGTTCACAGCTAGATGATTCGTGCGTCGACAATATTGATGCTAATCATTGTTCTCATCGAATAAATGAGATTTTCTCGTTATATTGAATTTATTGAACCGCGCCAGAATAATATATTCCGCATTAATAAGATGTTTTGTCATCGCGTTCTAATGTGTTCCAAATTTAGGCTACTAGTTATGTTCATTTTGGAAATTATATCAACATCGTATCATAAAACAAGCAATTTACGTTAATTGCTACGTTAAAACGTGACAAAAAATATAAAACTTGCTACACGAAACACTAATCAGAAGTAATTTTCATTGAAGGTTGTTATGATCGAAGTGTGTCAGCATTAAAACGATAAATTTATATTTCTTGTAAGAATATGATAATGTTATAAAAATATATTTTAACGTACAAATTGCTTGTTAAAGTTCTGCATTTACGATATATGCAAAAATATATACGTCGTTATAGTAAATGGATGAAAGTACTCTCTAAATCTCTTAGAGCGAAAATTGAGTCAGTCTTTTGAATAAGAGTGAGAATATTTTCACTCTTGAAAAGAGTGGCAGATTTGTGAGAGTTCATTCTTTTGGAATGAGATTACTTTTAAGAAACGAAATCTTATATTCCAAAAAAAGGAGTGAGATTTTATTTATTTGGAGAGTGAATCTCAAAAAAAAAAAACGAAAATTTCTCAGGGTGAAAATATTTTCGCTCTATTTTAGAGATTGGTTCAATCTTTTTAATCCAGTCTTTTTAAGTGAGATTTCACTCTAAAAGATTTAGAGAGTAGGAAAATAGATTTTAAGACTTGCGCAAAGTAAAGGAACAATGAAACCAATGTACGTCACGATCGTTATATTACCCTCTTTATCATCGTTTCTATCATTTCTCCGGCATATACTTAGTACGATTTCATTGGTATGCAAGTGCAACGTGGCGTTTGGACAAGGGATGGCGCCGCGAAGCTTGGGCGCGAAAAGTTTGGGTGAGATCGCGCCGACGACTCGCGTGAGAAACTTTACGAGAGAACGAACTCGTTTAAAGGTTTTTCATCTCCGGGGAGATAGATGTCCGCTGCCTGCTACCGTGGCAGCGGCGAATCGAGTTTTTGCGCTTAAACTTTAAGCGAAACAATTTCGTTCGGCCGTTTAATTCACGACGTTTGTTACGTCAGCGTTTACCGAGAGAATACATATTTTCCACCTCGGAGCTTGTGCGCCGGTTTAAGAAAAATCGTGGGAAACTTTTCAACGTTGTGACGTACGGGGTATGATATACCGACAATGAATTACTTGCTGGAAACATTGGACAGACCAGGATTTAATGTAGGAATTATTAAAAGTTGAAGCCAGAAATAGTTTATGGACTAATTTTGCTGTGTAGAAATAGAAATATTTGTAATATAAAAGTATACGTTAATTTTTTACACGGAGAGGACGGTTTATTGAAGTAAAAAAAACTCGATTCTAAATTAAAATCTAAATCTGAAAATAATTTCGTTGGATTATCAAAATAAGTGCTAGAATGTTAAAACTTTTTGCAACATTGCTCATCGTGCTTGGGATTTGTATGTAATTGTTTTGATATTTCAAAGTTATTTTCAGATCTGTATCTAGTTAAATTTTCTGATGATTTCAACAAAAATTATTCTTTCTGTGTAATGGCGTGGAATAGGAAAAAAATTGGTTTTTTGCCATTAATTTTTTTTTTCTTCCTTTCTTTTGCTCTTATATTTTTGTTAGCAATTTCAATAATTATTTTTTGTATGTCTAGAAAAGACATACAAAAAATTACACACTTACTCCCTTCTTTTTGAATGGATTTAACAAACAATTGTAAAAATAAAATTATGAGAAATTATATTATTAAAAATGTTATTGTTCGATCAATTTCTTTTGCACACACTTTGCATGAAAGCAGCCATTTACGGCGGAAATATAAAGATTGCATTTTTTAACAAGTTCTTTTTTTAATTTTTTTTTACCTTGCTTGTTTTCCGTCTTTTGAAAAATACTCTTGCAAGACGAAACAAAAGTTATACCAAGCACGTTACTAGGACGATAACGACGTGCTTAAAAAGCATGCTTTATTCTTTCCGGTAAGGAACTTTCGTCTTGCTTTTTCGAGATAAAATCTTTAACGAAGTACTTAAAATTTTTCTTTTAAAAGCGAGATGTATCACGAGGACAGCATCTCGCAATAAAGCGTTATTCGATCTATTATTCTATGTAAGAATAGATAATCAGTTTTTTATTCTTATTTAGACAGAAAGAGAGGCCTTGAAGAGATATTGCGATGAATGAAATAAGTGCAATAACGTGTGCGATGAAGTATAAATAATTTTAAAAAGAAGAAGAATGAAAATTAATTGGTTTTCTGGATAGTCAACAAATTGCCTGAAGCGTTTGTACATGTATACGGTTGAAATTAAATTTGACATGTTTCATTTGTTCAAACATTTCATTTTCTCAAACAGTCCACTCAAACCTTTGTATTAATTTAACACAAAATTTTTGTGCAAGATGACTATTATAAAGTAATACAAATATTATCTAAAAAAAATTGAACTCAAAAAGTGTAACACTGACACAATTTGTAAGCAAATATTTTTTCAGTAATAATGATTTTTATTTATTCACTTACTCATAAATTGTGTTATTTTTGATAGAGATGTTTAACATTTCAACACAAAATATTTTAATAATATTATAATACATTATGTTAAATTAATATTCGAATTTTGTTAAAAATTTAACACAAAATTTTAACTTCACTGTACTTGATCTCTCAGAACTTCAGTGCTATATGCAAAGAATAATTGCATAGCAGCGTGTCGTCATTAATCTAACGATAATAACAAGATTGCTTGTATATGCTTACTATATTTACGCAAAGTATAATTTCGGAAAATGGTATTGTCGCATGTCGCTAATAAACTTCTTACCACCGAAACTCGTCACGTACCATCGTGCACTTTCGCAAAATTTTCACCGTTTGTCACGCTAACTTTCAACATTCTAACCTTCCGAGAGTTTGCGCTTCAAATTGCACGATTGCGTTCTGTATACGAATTTAATGACGCATTCATTCGACTTTCGTCCATCAAGTTAATATTTGTATGACACACTTGGTAATTTATTTCTTTCATTCTTCACTTGTTGCTCTACCGGAAACAATGTTTTAAAAAAGATGAACAAGCGATGTAATTTACCTTCAAGATTGAAGTAATCTTCCACTTTATTTTTTTAAACTGAGCCTATATTTATTTCATGCAAAATTGAATCTGACAATTTGAAGTTTCTATAACACGATAATATTTTGAAAGTTTTATATAGACCAATTTTTTCATAATGATTTGTCATTGATTAGAAATAAAAAATTTTTTATTTTCAAATTGCTTTTTGTTATGAATTGTATAGTAATAGTCAACATTTTTTATTATTTTTGTTTTTTATTATTTTTATTATTTATTTTGTTTTGAATATTTTTTTATAGTGTTTGCTTTTAGCTGAAATGCAGATTATAGATTTTGAAATAATTATCGTTGCTTTCTAAGTATAACAGTTTTTTTCTATTTTGATCATTTTACAAAATAAATTTCGCTATGTGCATGATTCCATCGCGCTGTAATTCTATTTAAAGTAATCTCTCCTCTATGAATTAATTTCGAAACAGCTGCGAGCGATGTTCTCGAAGTAATTTGATCCATTTTACTTGGGCCCGCAGCAGCCTCTGTTAATCACAGAACAGTAATACTCGTCCAATACTAACGGCACATGGCTAATTACATGATTACTAATTGGCATAGTATCCTGCGAATGAGGCTGTCAATTGGGCAAACACGTTGATTCGCGTAAATATATCTTACAACAAGTAACGCTTTTACATAGTCATGTAATGTATCGATTATGCGTTCGCTCTCATTCTGGATAGAATTAATGCACGGATTGGATACGCGCTCTCGGGACTTATTAATTTCACAAATCACGGGCCGAGTGACAAATTTCGCTCGTTTTCTCTGATTTCAGCGCCATTTGCGCCAATTATATGACGGACTCGAATTAATGAACGCAGCCGCCGCGCCGCAATTTGCGTTTACGATATCGCGACATGTTTGTTCCGTTTTTCGGAGGACAATGAATGATGGATTCAAATTTAGGACGGAGCTTTTAATATTACTTTTAATATTTCGTCTTATCGATTATCGTGTATTTTAATTACGCATTGTGCGAACGATTATAAGATTAATGGAATATAAAAAATCTCTTTTAATTCATACAAATTCTTTTGTCTACAATCGCGTGTATCGTGTAATTATTTTATTATTTGCTAAATCACAAGATTGTACGCAATGAAAAATACGTTTTAAAAAATGTAAATTTTATATTTTTGTATTTGTCAGAAACAGTCCACTCAAATCCTTGTTAAAATTTTATGAAAATTTTTAAGTATGTGCTAATTTAGCATAATATGATTGTTATTTGACTGTTTTATGTTAAATTAATATTCAACATTTCTTAGTGTCAAAATAACACAATTTATGAGTAAATAAATGAATAATATAAAAATAATATTTTTTAAAACAAAAAGATAAGTGAATGAAATATGTTTAACATTTTAAATATCATATATATTAATTTTAAAGACATATGATTGTTTACAAATAATATCAATATTACGTTTGTGGTAATTTTTGTGGTATTTTTTACATGATATTTGAGTTTTTTCCAATATATTCTTGTGTTAATTTAACATAAATTTGAGTAGACCATTTGAGATATGAAAAATCTGTTAAATTTAATACAAATTTTTTTTCTAACTTTCTAATAAGAATATAAATCTGAGATTTATCATTATTATTATTATTATTATTATTATTATTATTATGTTTTATTTCTTCAAAGATTCAAGTATATAAAACAAAAATAATTTTTGTATATTTTGTACCATATAAAATAAAAATGATGACGTAATTGAAATTTGCAGTGCATCTCATGTTGTAATTTACCATATTTTATCGAGATGTAAAGTAATACGGAAAGGGCATAAACATGCACATTGGTTCTCGATAACCGTCTACGACAGTATCCGACAGTATCACTGTCAATTATATTGAATGAATGAGTATTTTTGCTGTTTATTCAATGCCGGCGGTATCTGCCTTCAAATGACACTTTTACAAGCGTACGTGATCGATTATACTCTCAGCATCAATGATGTATTACACTACAATTTACAATTTGTTCATGTGATTTATGTGTATTATATAAACAATCACGATGTTTATACAAATATTAACATTACGTTTTGATTTATAGAAGCTCTATATTGGTTGGCTCTATATATTGCGTTTTACGTGGAAACGAATAAGTATTCGATTGGATGCATATTAATAAATATTATCTCAAATAGAGGGAAGGACGTACTGTTCTCGAATAATAAATAAATTGTTTTTCGCTCCGATACTCTAAGGGGAAAAAGAAATGAGAGAGAAAATGCGCGCATCTATCTAGATGTTAGGAGTTACTCGATAATGGAAACTTAAAAGACTATAGATCTACTTGTTCTTTGATACCAGCGCCCTTCGTAAAAGAGAAATAACGTGCAGCACGTGAGCTAAAAACTTTTTTGCATATGAAGAATTCACGCTTTTAATATAACGTCATTATTTTATTTACAAACAATTTATTAATAAATAGTTAATAACAATTTAAAGAAGTTACTATGAAAAAATAAGATTATTTCGTATAAAGTAAGTGATTTATTATTTTATCTCATTAATATATCTTATATATATTTTTTATAACTTTTTGGCTAGGAATTTTGAACGACTTATCTATTTATATAGAATATAAAGCGGAGAATGATTTTAATTCGTGAAACATCAATAATGAATTAATACTTCAACGTTGTCTGCGATGATTTCCTTTTAATCGTATAAATATATGAAATATCGACGTGACTCACTAGAATATTAATCGTCACGTTCGAATACGCGCCATGCTCGGCTTTCCGAGGGTTCACAGATGTAATATGCGAATAATTTACGTCTCCAAAAGCGAGATAGATGCGCTCTTGTGAGCGCTCGACGGAGCGCGTATTTGTACAACCATATGCACATACACACATATTCCAGTCGCGTTATCTTGTGCATAGTACACGAGGCGGATAAGCTTTGGCCGCCGCAAGCTCCTTTGATCTGTCCCATTATATGCGCCAGCTTTCTGCAGTAGTCTCCCACGGGCGCGCCGTCCGGTAACGTACGACTATACGTTAAAGCCGCAGAAAGCAATTTCGCCCGATAACTTCTTCGATTAGGCGAAATGTCGACGGTTGTGTGGTACACGAGAGATGTAGAGATCTAAAATTATGGTTGTCGCGGATGGTTGCGCGACGATGCAGAGATTTTCCCGGTTTTGATGTGCCCTTGTGCTGCCTGAGATAATTCCATCTTGGTGAAGCGTCTGTCAACACGGCGCAATTTGACGTTCGAATGGCACGTTTGAATGATAATTTGTACCAAATTAATTTGTGTATTGTACGAATTTATCGAAGCTATTTGTTAATATAAATTAATTTTGTTAATATAAATTTTGTTAATATAAATTAATAATTTTCATTAAATTGCGCGTAATTTTGCGTCAAACTAGATAACACAAATAAGCATAATTTTTAAGCTTTCAGAATTTTTTTGTGCATAATATGCTACTAATTTATATCAAGTTTTATTGATATTTGTTGAGAGTTATTTGTTTCAGAGAATTTTGAAATCATTCGTTTAAAGTCATTTATTTCAATTTTTTCTTCAATTTTATTGAATTAACAATATCTTCGAAGAAGAAATAATTTTTTATACAGTATAATCCCGATATAAGTATAATCCTGAGTATAATTTTAAACTTTTTAAATCTGCTTTTGGGACGAAATCCACTTCGTTGGATAACTTTTTCCATTATGCGAGATATGGAAAATGCGGTCCACGAGATGTAAAACTGAAATTATATCCCGCGGGGATGAGGGTAGCTTCAAGGTAGGGAAAGAGAATAGAAAGAACGTTTCCAGGTTTTGCTTCGCTTTGGTCGCAACTGAACACATGATTGAATTAGCTGCCTCTTAGCGAAGAGGAGTGGTGCAATAATGATGTTAGTCAGCAATAATTTGCTGAGTAGAATAAAGATATTTCCATGATGTGGCCGCTGCGATGTGATATTAATTAATTTATCACTTTTGAAATTGAATGATAATTATTATGATTGAAATATAATAAAACAGAACATCCTAAGTATTATGTCATTTTCGTTGATCTGCATAGAAAGAATTTTGTAGAAGTATTTAAAAATTTATATAGATCTGAAAATAACTTTTAGACCATCAGAATAATTTGTAGGAATCTCAAGCAATGAATGCTGCAAAAAGCTTTGATATTCTAGCAACGAGTTTCAGCATTCTACATAATTATTTTGACAGTCAACAAAATTATTTTGTCTAGCTAAAATTGTAGATATTTTAGTAAAGCTATTCTTTTCATATAAATATTTAAAGTTTATTTGAGAATGTCATTTGTTTCAATGTTAGAACACTGACAATATTTAAGATTAGTTATAATCAATAAAGATGGGAAATTATAAAAAATGATATAATTAATATTCAGATTAAATTATGATAAAAATAAAAAACTATAATTGTGGTACATATTTATTAGGCCTCTTTGGAATTTTATACTTGATAATGTAATTGCGCATTAAAAAAGCTTGGAATATATATATATATATATATATATATGTATATGTATAGAGTAGATATATTTCATAAAAAATGTATTATTTACTTCTAGCAACAAGAACAATTTCTTCTTTATAACACTAGTTCGATTTTCTTCTGAAAAACGAAGAACAAGCCAGCTTGTTACATGGATCGAAGGGTCGCTTTTATCTGTCTGTTCTTTTTCTCTCTGCCGCCTACACAGTGGATTGACGTTAAATCGCGAGTGTCACGCGCAGGCATTTACGCGGCCGGGACCATCACGGAACACTCTCAATCTCATTCATGACTTGGTCGGAAGCTCCTGAAAAATCGTGAAAAATCGAAGCGGGCAACTTCCTTCAATTTTCGTTACCCGTAAGTCTGTTACGTCTCGTGATTCAGGCTAAACCTCGCGATAAATAGAATTTTATCGCACCGAAGTCCCTCAGCATTTTGGTGACACGAAAAAAAAGTAAAAAGAATTTATCGCCAAGCGAAAAATGTCTATTTCGTAGCGCATAAAACGAAGACACGTTCTTTGATAGAATTTTATTCTTTTCATGCGCGCAATGTCTTTTATCATCAGCCTTTGATGAAAAAAATGGTTACCGAATCGCGGAAAAAATTCGCCGATATCGAATTTTATAAAGGTCATCGGGTTGTTTTGCGAATTTAAATAAACAAGAAGTCTCGTTCTTGTGTACTCTTGGACAGTAGTTTTTCGTTATTTTATAAAAAAAAAATTTTGCTTCTTTAAAAATCGGAAATGAAATTACATGAATGCGAAATTCGTTTTATAAGAAAATTAAGAGGTATCTCTCTCTCTCTCTCTCTCTCTCTCTCTCTCTCTCTCTCTGTGTGTGTGTGTGTGTGTGTGTGTGTGTGTGTGTGTGTGTGTGTGTGTGTGTGTGTGTGTGTCTTGATTTGTACATATACTCTCTAAATTCTTTGAATCTTACTTTAAAGAGTGAAAATTAATCCAATCTTGAAAAAGAGTTTTCAATGTTTACTAGTGAAATTTTACTCTTCAGAGTGCGATTTACTTTAAAAGTTTTAGAGAGTAATGACTACGAAGTGCTGTTACTCTCATTCCTATTAATTGAAAGAAAAAGGGACTTATTCAAATTTACGAATTTCTCGTGTTAATTACAAAAGTAAGTACTCTATGAAAGATATCAATCATTTCTCGAGTGTTGTTCTTTTCATTTTATTTTCTTCGTACAAATATAACCATGGCTTTTAACGTGCTTGTTCCGTACTTCTCTGCACTCTTTCGTATCCAATTAGTTGATGCAACAATGCAATCCGCGCTACACTGCATACTGCATTCGCCACTATCCACGTGAGTTGAAGTGGCGAATTTGCGTGGGGACATCGGCGTTGGGTAATCAGTACAGACATCGTTAGGAATCTCTACGGAGGCGGAATTTGCAGAACTGCTATCACAATAATTGGAGATTTGCAACGTGCGACGATGATTCGTCATGGATGTAATTCATTAATAAATCATCAATTGAGTATAATCAGTTTATTTATTCTCTATACATCTTCGCAATCGCAATCTTTATAATATTTATTATATCACTTTATTATATTACTAAATCTTCATTTTTGAACATTTCTGGAATTAGCATTCTATTCTATTTATTTATTTTGATGATATTGAAAATTTCAAAATGTAGCTTTTTGGAATTAAAAATGTTTTATTTATTGACATATAAATATAATATAATTTGAAAAATAAATTAATATACCAATTGCTTTTATATTTGATACCAATTTTTAATTAATTAATTAATAAGACTCACTGCTTTGCTAATGCTTATTTATTATCTATTGGATTTGCAGAGTTTTATTGCGGTAATGTATTTACTTCTTTATCGCACAGTATGGAGAACACGTCATAATCTCATGTGTTCATTTTGAAGCGGAATATTTTTGGTTTGCAATATTTTTTTCAAATTTGCTTGGTACGATCGTTAAGCCCGTATTTATGGAACTTTCGAAAAAGCACGTCGAGCTCGGCGTGGCAGTAGAGTCAACAACTGGAGGCAGCGAAAAAGAAGCGAAACTTGCCTCTCGAAGTTGGTTACGTCACTCGTCTACCAGTAATGGAGTCAAAGAGCTGTCCAATAAGAGAAAAAAAAAGAAAAAATATACATTACGTTCTCGGAAGCAATTGCTAAGTCGCGCTCGAGGATACTCTATCGACTTTGTGCTGTCTGAAGAAATTGACAGTTCGTTGCTAGTGACTTTCAGTCCATCTTTTTCATGTTGATCGAAATGCTTCTTTTTTACAAGTAAATATTTCATAAGGCACATCAAATTTAATAATAAAAAATAACACCAAAAAATAATTTAAAGAAGGACTACAATAATAAAATATGTATTATGGCAACTTTTTTATCTTTTATATGAGACACACTTTACATAAGATATTTCAATAAATTTGTATGATTTGTTAAATAGTATTTAAATTTTCCAAAAGATTTTATATTATAATTTTTTTTTTCATTAAATGTCTTTATTTATATATTGAAGATGTTTTTGTTCTTATTTATAATAAATAAATTATTAATTTTCACTTATAATTTATGTATTATAATACGTTCAGTGTCGTAAATATATTTCGCAGATAAAATTCATGCCTGATAAAATTCAATTATTAATATATTGTGTATAAAGATAAAAAGTAACTTGTGTACGCTTAGTATTGCCGATAGATTAAAGATGAAAGTTCGTAATCGGATATATGACGTCATTTATACCGTCGATGGTAGATAATTCTTAGAGTTTTTAAACTGTCGATCTTTTCATTAATGAGAGACCCCGATGATGGAAAGCCTTCGCGATCGATCACTTGAAAGCGATGAGCCGGTTGAAAATTTAACAGGACCATATTCTGTCCCTTTCCCTTTTAACCCTTTCTCGCTCTCACACACGTTCTCTCTCTCTCTCTCACCTTTTCTCTCCCGTTCTCGTTAATTTTCCCCGTTTCGATGTCACGATGGCGATCGATGACGAACGAGGCGGTCACGGCGGACAAATAGCTTTCGAACGGCCTTACGAACGCTGCAGAAACTCGTTGTGTCGGTTGGTTGGAAAATAAACTGGAACGCTATTTCATCCTACATCCCGATTCCCGGTCTGGGACCATGTGGAAAGTTTTCAATAGAGCACTCGATTGCGTACATACGAATCTGCCTGACAATGGACCACTAATTGGAGTCGACGGTTGCGCCACCAAAATTTCTTACTTGTTGTACGAGAAACGCGGGTGAGATCCGACTGGACGGCTGGTCGCAATACGAAAAGTCTGTAGAAAAAGTTTTCTTGACTCGACGAAGAAACTTTCCAACAGAAACTGTTGTCTCGATTGTTTGAGTCGTTTTTTCCTTTAAATTAAAGAATGAAAGACAAACGTAATTTCGCTTTACATTGCTAAATGGTTGTAGATGAATAAATATTGAAAAAAATAGAACGTAAATATAATTAAAATATTTAAAGTTAGTTTAATCAATCGTCGCAAATTACGGGGAGAAAATCTACTATCGTCCAATTATTTTACTTTTTTTTGCACAATTGGTCAGTAATTATTCGGATTGTTCTTCTTTATATGATTTTGTTTTGCACAAATTAATGTTGTATGTCACTTTCAATATACGCGATTCAAACGAAAAAGTTTTAATCAATTTGTAATTAGATAATAAGTTTCATTTCAAAGATTGATTACTAAAGAGAATTAAATATTAATAAATAAGCTTAAGTAAAAATCAGCCAAACTCAATAAAGAATATTATTGAGATTAAGATTTAGGATTGTGAAACTCTGTAAGGATCGCTCTTCGGGATGCTCCGAGTTTTTTCTGGCGGGAGAAATTAAATCTTCGGGAATTAAACGAATTTACAACGGTTCACTTAAAGCGAACGCCGACGTTGCTCATTAGTGTATTACCCGGTATTTACTCTGCACTCGAGGAAAAGAAGAAAAGAAGAAGAAAAAAAAAACATGCAATCGCAAAAAGTACGAGTTCGGCTTCGTAAATTCCCGTTCATCTTCGCGCGTCGTTAATTTCGCGAGGAAAACGCGATGCACCAATCGTTTTCCATTCGAGCTATGAATTATTCGTTTTTCGCGCAATGTCTCTGTTTACGAATGGAAAGCTCGAGAAGCCTGTTGTTGAGATCTGCCCGTAACACGCGATTCCACTTCGATGGCTTTACGCGTCACGATTCTGCAAGATATCTTGTCCGAGATATAATCGGAAATTTTATTATTTGCTTTGTGATTACAAAATAATATATATACACGACAAGTCTTTTATGACATGATACACAGTCGAAAAATTTGTGTTAAACAAATTTCACATTCCAAAAACGGTCCACTCAAATTTTTGTGTTAATTTAACATAAGATGAATATGTTAAAAATATAAATATTATATAAAATAATTAGCATCAAAAATGTAACAAAAAATTTTGGAAACAATTATATGTCTTCATTAAAATCAGTAACATCTATAATATGTTAAACTCACACATGTTAAATTATTAACGAAAGCTGAATAGCATCTTTTTTTTAACAAAATCACACCATAAAATTAACGCGTTTTTTGTTAAAAATAATGAAAGTTCTCCTCCCCTCAAAAATTAGTTAAAATGTTTTTTGTCACGCACCATCAGGTTTAATATCATTTATGAGTTTCGAGGCGTTTTGGCTGACCTCGCAGTTGGTGCATGTGCCAGGGCTGTTGTAATTAACAAGGAATTGCAATTTACATCGGGAACTGGTGCATACGCCACCCGCGTATGATCTAATGCGTGCACGAATACCGTTTCACGGTGTAACATTCCTGCACATTCGATGCGATCAGTGGTGTAGGGCGATTTGTAAGGTGTTCACATTGTTACACGTGCGTTAACACTCTCAGCATATTCATTTGTGACACTGAATTACTGCAGATATTTCTTGATACAAAAGTGTGCCGAACCATACCGAATGCGAGTTCAAACGTGAATGTGCAAATACATTCTTCAACTTGAGTTCGATGATATATGTAATACTGCGATATGTAATGTGAGTTTGTTTTTAATCCTTCGTGAGAGATGGATTGTAATAAATTTAGCACATGATTTTTAGAAAATATTTTTTCAAGATAGAAGAAGTGTGTATAGATTATTTTTATTATTTTAGCGCTTTTTTTAGATAAATGACGAACAATTAAAGTGAAAAATAGACTAGTATGAAAAATGAAATAGCATTTTATGTATAAAAAAGAAGAATGATGAGAATTAAAAGAATTTTAGACTTCTCTATTTAGCAATCTATTTTTCAAAAAAAGAGACAAATTTGAAAAATTATCATTATAAAAATATTCTCATAAAATATGTAATTGTCACGTTATTTAACGTTTTCAACATATTGTGTTCAACTTTTTTATTTTACATTCAACTTTTATATTTTACAAATTATATATCTACATCAGAAAAATTTATTATCTTTAAATACATGTCGTACATGTAATTTATTAATATTGCAGAACTTATTAATATCTCATTCGAATGTGAACGATATATATCCGAACGATCTGTGCGATATAATATTCAATATTTTGCCGTAGGTAGCTAATTTTCTTTTCCATACTGTTTAACAATTTCAAGCGGGTAAAATGGAAAACATTCGCGGTGTCGCAATAGCCAGACCGTTTCCACGCCATTGGCCATAGCACTTGCCTGCACGTGCACGCCATGTTACGTAGTATCGACGGCAATCCGTTTAACGACGTCCGCTATTAATGGTCCATGCGTACACGGATTAACATCCCCGACGATTTCCGCCTGTATACACGACCTGGCACACGTACGTAGCGACCGTTTTCGCTCCTCGTGTTTGCGTATACACGTTGTTCGCTATTATAGACTTTTTAACTATGACTAGATCCAACAAGGATGGACCGGCCTCTAGTGCCTATAGTTAAATTGGCTGAAAATAATGAGCATCATTGTAAAAATATGTTACGATAGCCGAACGTGTTATTAAATTATAGCAAAATTTATTTTTTTATATAAATTATAAATAATCGATTTTAATAATCTCTAAAAAGCTCTCTGCTCTTGCAATTCGAAAGAAAAAAAAAAACAATTTATGGCCATAGATTATTTATTTTTAAAACTTGGTAATTTATTTTATATTTTAGTAATTTAGTAATTTATATTTTTATTAAATTTAATAATATATTTAAGAATTTAATAATATATTTAATTTCATTCATATAATATATTTAGAATTTAATAATATATTTAATTATAGAAATATAGAAAGATATAAAAATAATTTATATTTTTCTATATTTCTATAATTAAATATATTTCTATATTTTTAAATTTAAACATTAACTAGATAAATGACGATAGATTGCGTCCAACGAAATTTCGCATTGCGGATCTTTTTCGTTATAAAAGTAATACCTTTTACATAGAGAACATTTTTAAAATTACAAATAAAGATACATACAGTCAGTATCGTGACAGCGTCAGACATACACACATGGCCCTTAAATTTTGTTGAGTTCTTTCACGTGGAATCGCTCATGCGCGCAAGTATTAATTAACGCTTCGACTCTCGACGAGGAGATTCCGCAGCTTCGCAGTAATATTGACGTGCAGGCAAAATAAAGCACAGCCAAGCTCTCACGTTACATTAGCGTTAGATAAAAAATATATCATACGACATAAAATTTAAATCCTCATCGCGAATAACGGTTGAGCTTATTTGTCTACTTTTGATGGCTCCTTTAACGAATTGTCGAAAGAGATTCTTTTTCGATCGCATGAATATTAAAGAGAAATGTTCAAATGAATCGAACGTTAATTGTCGTGAGTTATCACTCGAAATGTGATTCACCAAACGAGTTAGTGAAAGCGATCTCTGGGTTTAATTTGCCGCTACGCCGGCAAATTGGGAGAAGCCGAGCAAGACAGAAAATTAACATGAAAGGTCACGTGCATGCAAATCGCGCGATAGTGCAGAAAATGAAATACGGGTCGGTCTCGAAGTTATAATTAGTTTCCGTTATTTTATTACGGTTAGCTTCTTATAGTTAGCTTCTTATAGTTACATATAATTCTCGTTATAGTTGCATGTAGACTCTAAAAAATAGCGGTGTCTAATATAATTCTCATTGTATTGGTGTTAATATTAATACCAATATGATGTGAATCATGGGATATTTAATATGGATTTTTAATCCACGCCGTGATGATGTTGATATTAATACCAACACATAGTGAGAATTATATTGACATTGCATAGATGTTAAATTCACGCTAAAGGTGTTAAATGCATACTGATATTTTTTAGAGTATACAATGCAGATTTTCTTCTCTCTCTGAAGGCAGGCTTGAAAAGGTATAATGAAGTAAAATACTAGAAACTTTTTCAACGGATATTTCACCGTGAAATATCGACAACGTAAAAATAACAATGAGCTGAGATTTGATGAGATTACATTCATGATCGAAAGAGAGAAAGAGTCTAGTCGCATCGCGATAGAAGTTTGACATACATAAATATTTTAACTGGCGAAATCTTTCATTGTGGTTGGAAAGCTAATGTAAATTTCTCTGTGAAATGTCTGGCGAAGTAACTTTGAAATGGAAACTTGTAATAAAAGATTTTGCAATCGAAAGTACATATTTCACGTAATTATGTGCAATTGTCAAGTATACGACGTGCATCAATAGTTATTTCTAGCGTGACATTTTAATGTCCATTTGTTATGAGAGTTCAATGGCTCGTAAAAACTGATATTTGAATCCATAGTGGGTCTCGTCATCATGTAATTTCAGCAGCGAGAAACGTCGGAGCGTGTATCCGCTCACGGAAAATCCCTCGTGTGCCCGCCCATCGACATTGTACAACGCTATTTTCTTTAGAGCAGTTACCTTCCTTGCAGTGCTTCGTGATTAACGAAGCATAGGACGGAACAAAAGGTTCTCTCTCTCCTCTCTCTCTCTCTCTCTCTCTCTCTCTCTCTCTCTCCCTCTCTGTCTGTCTGTCTGTCTTTTATCAGCTTCCTTCGCTCAATAAGTCGCAACGACTTAATAATCACGCTAGAAAAGCAAATCGTCCTTTTAAAGGTAAAGGACTCTTTTAATTTTGGTTTTTCCACCTTTCAACAAGATGCGAGGCACTTTGTTGTTATCCACATTGTGGTTTATCGGTTCACGTCATTATCACAGTGACAGAGAAGAAAAGAAGGATTGCGGAATAAGCGTTAATGGGAGAGTGATTTCCTCGTTGAAGGGGAAAAGATCGTCAAAGAGAGAGTAGATGGAAGCATTGTCCACGAGTGTACTGTTCATTTGCTTCCGTCGGAGCGGATTAAAGGAGTTCGTATGTTGCGTCGGAATATACGTCACCTCGGCTTTCTCTTTCTCCCTTTCTCTTTTCCTTTTTTCTTTCCTCTTTTTCTCTTTTCTCTCCCGGCCGGATTGTTTGTGGCCATCGAATACACCGAAAGGACTCTGTCTACGTGATGGAACGCGCGAGCGGTTAGGGAATGGGCAAATGGAACGGACTTTTATGCCGACGATACGTGCCTTACTCTCGATACTCACCCTAGTCAGTCGAGCCAACCCCTATACCTATTCTTCTCTTCCTTCCTCGCTTTTATTCCAAACGCTTGAAAGGTAGACGTAGGTCGGGCATGTTGCCGTTATTGCAGTGCTCAATCGCTGGAGAATTAACTCTCGTGTATACATGAACTCATAAAACGTGTTAAGGCAATGATGATACCGCGAAAGATTTCACGTGCGAGTGATTCGTCATTCCCGTGTAGGAGTGCAGACGCGAATTTTAATGATTCTTAGCTGAATTTATTTTGGAACAGTATTTTACGTAAAAAAAGATCACGGTTTTAATTATGTTTAAGTAAAAAAGATTTTCGAGATATAAATTATTTATCAAAGTATTTATTTTTACAATAAATATACAAATATTGCAAATACATATTATGAGTCTTTATATCATTGATAATAAATTTTAAAGTTGAGTCAAATGTAGAATTTTGCAAATTATTTTTACAGTAATCTACACAATATTGTGTCATCTATCCCTTTTTGCGCAAAGAAATATAGGGAATCCTATTTCTTAGTTTTGATATAGAAGAGCTTGGTTCCTTTTATATAGAAGACATTCAATTAAGGATTGCAATAAGGTTATTGTTCATCGCTACAGGCGATTAAATGAGGAATGAGAAATGCTTTTTGATCATTTCGCATTATATTTTAATGCTTTCTACAAAATTTAAAACAATCTCAGCAAAATAAAAAATTGTATATATTGTATAAATATTAGCCACTGTTTTACACATAATTCATACATAATATGTGATTTAAAAAATTATATAATTAACAAATCTATAATATCTAAAAAAAATAATAGACTTTTTTCGCTGGTAATTACGATGGGTGTATTAAAGTGTACAGTCTCGGTTAATAACTTGAACAGTAGTATAGTGAAAAAGCAACTTTTTTGTTATTTTTCCAGCAAAATTCACGATCTCTTCTTTCAACCCTTCCGATTTTAGTTCTTATTGCTTCTATGTCGGCGGCTTTTAAAAGCCACGTCTCCGCCAGATGCTTGCCAAGCGTTCAATCATCGGGGAATTAATCTCGTTAAACGAGAGGCGCAATATTTAGTTGCCACGATGTTTCATCACGAAAATGATCAGATTTTAACGATGCAAATACCATCGCATAAATCGATAGAATCCAATTGATCGTCGCTGTTTGATTCCAACAGGAATTGCTTTTATTTCTATGTGAAAAGCCGCAGTCAATTAATATACTGAATGTTTGATAGCTGAAAAATTATTTTTATCAGAATTTAAAACACTACATTTTATAATGATTGAATATTCTGGATATTTTTGCTCTATTGCCTTTCTTTATAGCATTTAATTATTTTATTCTAAAAAAATATTAATTAGTTTATATATGAATAATGCTATATACTCTGCATTTTAATTACTTGTAATAAATTTTAATTATAAATTATTTTGAAAAATTATTCGATAAATATATCTAATATATTATTTTAATATAATTATTTTTTTAAATATAAATAATATAATTAGCATATAAATATAATTAATTCTTCACCAGTAAGAGGATCGCTAAGTTGGACTTTGAAGGCAATTAATATTTTGATTGTGAACTTTAATAGAATTTGTAAAAAATTAATAAAATACAATTTGACTTCTCTGATAATAAAAATTCTTGTGAAAGTTGTTACAACTTTCACACAAGTATATAAGAATTTTTTTAGATTTTTATAGTCTGAAAGAATATAAAAATCTATATTGGAACTCAAAGACCTTAGAAAGGTTGCTGACAGAAGGTGCTAAATATAAGTGATGAAGGGCTAATTATATTATATGTGTATGGATACGTGACGGTAATATTGCAAATTCTCTTTTGTCCAGATTTCATGAATTTCTTCTCTCTCGATTAATCGTGTCCAACAATATATGTAAAAGATATATCAGTGATATTTCATTCGCAATTGTTCTGACGTTCACTATGAGTTCATTACGTGGTATGTGGTTGCGTGTCTCGGCCACGCACCCAGCGTGCTTTAATCGCCCGTAACGGTTAACGGGATTACATCGTTTGGAAAAACGGACGTCGAGATCAAAGGAAAAGTTTTCCCTCTGACGCGGTTTTCGCGATCGACACGTCGTGTTCACGTCACATGCATCACGTCGCGCCATGACGGAGATAAAAAAAGTGCTATATCGTCGTTGCGGGAAAGCGTACGTTCCGCGCGCGTTTCCAGTCGACGAAAGCAACAATTTAGGCGACAATATAGTGGTGGTGGCGGTGGCGTTGCGATGTCTCGTAATACTGCGATGTAATTTTTCACTCGAGCCGATTCCATTTGCCCGACGGCGATGGTGACGTTTTGCCCTCTTGCGATTGCTAAACGATGCGCTCTGCGACGCGATTAATTTTCTTCTCTCCTTTTCTCTCTCTTTCTCTCTATTTATTTCTCATTCCATTATTTATCCCTTTCGCAATTACGGCTTGTTGCGGCAATAATTAATCGCTAATTCCAGCGACAGTACCGAGCGCCTGATTCAGGTTGCCCTCGCAAGCCGCGAAACGACGAAAAATTGTGTCATTGCAGAGAGGCTGTGGCATGGCTGCAAGACGAATATTATGCGTGGCTTAGAATCCAATTATAACTAATTTTGCTGCTCGCATCGTTATGACTCCAAAGGAATTAATTACAACTTAGAGCGCAAATCGGATTATGTGTAATCTCGCATTTCAGCGACTGAAACAGTTATGTCTAAACAATTAGTACAGTACGCTGCATAATGCATCTATCATCTCAACAAGAAACAAATGCTTTGTACAACTCGTTTTAGCAATTTAATCATAAGCGATGCGTAATTGAAATGTAAATAATAATTTATATTTTTCACGACGAGTTCTCTGTACAGCAGAAAGCAGTTGTAATATTACAAGTTTAATTTTTATGATTTAAACGTGATCTAGAAAGCAAATCATTATCATATCTTTGATTGAAAATCAAGAACCTAAAATTTTTCACAGGAATGATTGATTCACGTAGTCATTTGGATTTAGCAAACTCACGAACCCGACCACACTCACATACATTTACATATCATATACATACTGTTTTATAAATGATAAATCCGATAAATATTTGAGGGAAATTAAAGCAAGAAAATTAATGCAATTTAATTTAAAAACAATAAAAATAATAAATTAAAAATAATAAAAACAAGACATGTTTGATATAAATTTGATATAAATGGAACGAGATAAATAAAAATTAAAGCTCAATTTTATTATTATTTCTTTATAAAAGAATATTCATTAATTATTGCCTGAAGCTAAATAGATTTATAACTTGTCGATGGAATTTAATTGCATTCTACGTATTCTATTACTGTGTGTCAACATCAACAATCGTAATTATCGATAATTATAATGGATTGTTAACCATTGTTATTATCATTTAAACGATTTATTTTATTGGATATTGTTTCTAATGTATGCATTCAATTGGACCATATCGCGAGGAGTGCATTTAATAAATAATCCATAATGCATTTTGACAGAAATACTATTGTGAGTAGGATAATCAATGCCCATTAAAATCACTCGATGAACGAAATAGAGGAGGAGGTGAATGTTAGTTTACCTTGGCTTGTCACTCATTAGATTTACGTCGAAAGATATAAAAGCCGGTTTCTCGGCAAATCGCATGTAAAGTGTAGAATAGAAGGGTCAATGAAATGAAAATGTCACGCATACAATTATTAAGTCAATCGACAGAGTAGTTCCTCGGCAAAAGTGTAGAAGAGTCAATGAAATGTCACGTATTATATAAAATATTAAAATGATCAAAACAAGTAATTTCTTGATTGAAGACAGGTTGTAATAAGCAATTACCTCAAGTTCACGTTTTCATGAAATATAATTTTTAATTGCAAAAAAAAGGCAAATACGTTATTTATGAATAATGTGAAAGATAACGAATATAGATCTTGGTGAAGTTTGCGATGATGGACAGTTTAATTTGTTGCTAGAGAAACGATTTTATAGAACTTCTCTCTTTGCCGATGAAACTCGTTTCAAATCACTTCATTTTGAAAGACATAAGGGAGTGAGAGAGAAGAAAATAAAAATTAAATTAATATTTAATTAATGTGTATTAAATGTTGAGCAATGAAATTTTGCTCCTGTAATCTTTTTCGCGTTTGGAGAGGATATTCTTCGCGTCATCAAAAGTCGATATGTGACGGTGGGATAAGGTTGTCTCGATACTTCCGCTACTACGTGACATTTTCATTTCTCGTTTTCCACGTCTTTCTTGCAACTCGATCTAATCTTCAGCCGCTAAGGTCTGGGCTTAAGGAGTCCTGCCGATTGGCACCTTCGAAAAAGACCGCTGCCGCGCCCAGCTTCCGGCGAATGAGTTGGAATTGGATCGCCGGATTTAGCCAAAAAGAAGAACAAATGGCCTCTGAGAGAACGAAGATGCGAAAGAACGAGGATATATCAGCAAAAAGACCTCGTCTCTCCTCTTTTCGCCCATAGCTTTGCCTCTTCATGCGCTGCTTACTGTGTACTTTCTCACACATTTCAAGTCTCAAGGAATTCAAAAAAAGTTTATGAGTTTCTATCTGCCGACAGATACGCTTAACTCCGTTATTAAATTCCTCGAGTTTCGCGTTTTTAATATAAGAGATTTTTTTTTATACTAATAACGTTGATATGCTCATTACTGCTCTGACATTACTACTCTTTGATCGCAATGACAATTCTGATCAAAGCGATGTTTACAATGAGATTTTAAGATGTAAAACTTTAAGCTTAAATTGTAAGAAATTATCCAATCACAATCAAATTTGAGGAGAATAATAGACTATATAATTGATCAATTTCTTACACTTATTAAGTCTTTAAATTTCAATTTTATGCCTTCTCATTGTAAAATCTTATTGTAAATGTCGCTTAATACGTCAATAAAAATGGAATTTATTTGCATTATCTTTTATAGCTTCCTCATTATCTTTTATAGCTATAAATTAAGATATATGTCAATATCTTAATATTTATTATTTGATTAATACATCACACGTTAGCGTCCTACATATATAAATAGATAAGTTATAATACATAGATAAGTTTTTTATATTTTATCTAACGGCTGCTTCCTTTCGGAGCAGTTTACACGTCTAATCGTTGGGAACAATTGTGGAGAACGAAAGTTTCGTGGCATGCGAATGTTGTGGGCGATTAGATCTCGGTTGAATAAACACAGATTGCTATGGGTTTATACTGTACTTCTATCGTATCTTCCTTCTCTGAGAGTCTCCAACCTATTTCCTAGTTAATCCCCCAATACAGCGACCAGGAATGGACTTAACAATTAGATGAACGTGGCATACAACTCGGTTGCGATTCTCCTTTCGATAGAATTTCCGCCACGGCGGTCTCTCTCGCTCATGGACAAGGATTGAATTCTTGGATTTATCCAACGAGAGTAGAGCGAACGCGAGAGCAGAAATACGGACGTTCGCGTAGAAACGTCGCGTCGTCTCGGCGTACGAGATCATCTCCTCCTCATTTTTCTCTCCGAGTTCCGCAACAGCCCGTCGGAGAAAATATTTCAACAGTACCGCTGGAGAAACGGCACTTTAATTCGCGTATATTTCGTCCTGAAGCTGCGCCGAGAAGAGTGGCAGTTTATTACTTTTATTTCCCTCTCTTCCTATCCATGTTTCTTGGTAAAAGCAGATGTTACCTGGTTTTTGCTATTTATTTTTCAGTGTATCGAACTGCATATAATACATTTTTGTATTAAAGGTCAAAGGATATTTATTGTTAAAATAAATTCTTATTTAAAATGTGAGAATGAAAGGTATTTTTTTTATCTAATTGTAAATATATGATTTGAGATATGGTGATATTGGAATGTTTGATATTTTTATTAAAAAATTTTATGAGTGAAAATTGATTTTTAAATACAAGCTGACTGACAATGAATGCATCAAATTACTCATAATGATAAACGAAACGATAATGATAATGATTTCTTTCAGATCACGTAGCATATTAACAAAACAAAGAGTTCTCTAAAGTAATATCATTCTTTTACGTCAAAAATGATACAATTTAAAAAATTAAGTTTTCTAGAAAAGGAAAATCATAATTTTTTTTTTAATATTTGATAAAATTATTAACTAATTATTAACTAATTAAATAATATCAGTAGGAAACGATATTAAACAAAGAATTATTTAAGATAAAAAATATATATTCTTCAATTATATTTTTTAGAAAAAAATATATGCTATTCATAAAAAAAATATATATTCTTGATGTGATTAAATAAAATGTCATTTTTGTTATTTTCACAATTCTTAAAAAATTACCTTTTCTGTTGACGATTTTATGAAGTTAAATTAGTTCATTTTTAATGATTGATAGAATAATATTTACCTAACTCATTCATGGTAATAACTCGAACATCACATTTTTTAATTTAGTTACGTCACTTTTGAAGA
>Ga0157364_1000757_pt1 | contig 24280 bp, 8 predicted proteins | sample AttsexASBM2_FD_111476 | JGI IMG/M metagenome (GOLD analysis project Ga0157364, IMG submission 111476) | Fungus gardens microbial communities from leaf cutter ant in Ribeirão Preto, State of São Paulo, Brazil - Atta sexdens ASBM2 | ecosystem: Host-associated > Fungi > Mycelium > Unclassified ...
GTTATGTTGACAGATGCCCAAGTTTATTGTATGACGTCTATGATCTATTTATTTCGACCACCACTTATCGCTAAAGCCATCTATAGGAAAACGGCGGAAGCAAAGTTGTACACCTAATAATAAATAATAAAATTATTGATTATGTTATCATTTAATCTTAATTCTCTATCTTAATTCTATTTCTCTTAAAACGCCCCGGGAAAAAATGTTTTATATGTAATTATATATAATTACATATATTTATAATTTTTTAAATATGCAGGTGTACCAGAGTTAGCATAGGAGCCGGCACGTACATATTCCTTATGAAAAAGTAAATCGAAAATGTTAATAGCAAAATCTTAAGGCATCAATAGTTTTCAAACGGTGAGCATTTCAAGAATGTATCAAGAGAGGGAGCGCATCGCAGGCAAAGAATTCCAAACTGCTGTGCAAACAAAGGATCGCTTAAAAATTCCGTTCGGCATAATGGCTGTTTTAATTTCACACGAAGTGATGTCGCCTCTATGTTCGAATTTACAGAATACAGCATTGAATATTTTCATTTATGATAATAGAGAGTAAGTAAGATAACCTATGATCTTGAGCCACAGTTTTTCAAAGAAGGGCGAGATATAAGGGCGTTCATCTCGTCTAGCATGGATTATATACCTGATTAGGCGTTCAGTTATCTCTGTATGCGTAGATTGAGGGAGGGAGAAGAGGAAGGGAGGGAGAGAGAGAGAGAGAGAGAGAGAGAACAGATCAAAGATAAATCTAGTTAATCAAATGTAGAAATATACGATTATTTTCTTAATTATTATCCTCCTTCTTTCTCTGCTTCTCTCTATGTTCCCCGTTAGTTCTTCACCGAGTAGCCCCCTTCCTTCAACCCTCGAACGAGCTCCTTCTCTATCTCTTCAGATCTTCTCGTCTTCTCTTTTCTTCAGATCAATCCAGCTTTAGTTCTAATCGAAAGAATATATTCTATTTCTCAATCTTTAACGTCTGAATCTCCTTGTCTCCTGAATTCCCTCTCTCCCACATATTCTTCCTCTTTAATTGAATTCCTTGAGGTTCCTTCTTCCCATTCTAAATATTATTACAATATCATTGCAACAATATTATGAGGCAATCCTAACTCCTTACATATCTTATTTTCTCAGTTTTTTCAATTTCTATCCTTTCCGACAAGGTCTACGTGATCGATCCAGATTATGACTGGATGAAATTCGATCCATAATTTCTAAAGTCGATTTTCTTTATGCCTTCTCCCCGATTTCTCTGACTGATTACGAAATCCCGGCTAACTTCTTCTTAATTTTTACTTTCTACTGCTATAATCACTGGAACAAAGCTTCTAAAAAAAAAAAAATAAATGAATGAATTCTTAATATCTCATCCTCTCTCGATCTCGAACGCACGCACGCACGCACGCATTTACATAATTAGATTCATTTATTTACTAGATCCACATTAATCGTTAATTAATTAGTAAGAAGAATTTTATATTTGTAACCAAATCTTTTTCTTTTCATATACATATGGCAATTTATTCGTAGCAAATGTGAATTCGTCTTATAATTTTAATGAATTTAAAGAAACCTGCGAACATCTTGATTGTATTTTTCAAATCAAAATTATAATTATAATAAGTACAATGAGCATGATTATTTTGCACGTGTATCAATAAAAATTAATATAATTTTGTAACGATATTTTTATTTCTATTTATTTCAATAATAAATCAAAGCTCGTTTTGAAACCTGTTGAGTTCATTTAAAATATCTTCGTGTTTGACCCTGGCTTTCCATAAGATTGCACAGGTTCATTCCCTGATTAAAAGGATTCAATTCCTTGATCTAAATATAAAGGACCGACGAATGCATAGTCTCAATGTATAACTATCATAGGTTCCGTCGATTCATATTTGAGATTTACGTAGGTGCATTCAATTTCGTGGCACACGCTTCCAAACGTTATCAATGAACAAAGTGCTTCCTCATGCCCCCTCCTTAATTTTAACAAAATCTGAGAAATAAAAGAATCCTGAGGTTTGGATGTAACACTTTATTCGAGTTGTGTCTGCAATAAACGAAACAAGAAGTAATCTTACGATATAAAATCAAAATAATATAGAAAGATGCAAGAAGATTCGAATTTAGTTTATGCTGGGTCTGCATCGATATGAAGTCTGATACTGTCATGATGAAAAACAACGTTTTTTCTAGTCAAACGCTTCTCCTGAATTACAATCTTTATATTATTGTTGACAATACCTACTTATCGGAATCAATTATTTTGCTGAATAAGAAACAGTTTAGAAAAATAATTACTTTCTTAGAATCCTAGCAGTTACTTAACTTTTGAGAGTATAAAACAGTTTTGGGTAGAGATCATGCGCTAGATCATAAGCTTATCCGGATATCGGATATCTGATAGGGCAATTATCAGGTCGGATATTTTTCCGGATATCTGGTACAAATTCCTTAAAATTTAAAAAAAAAGAGTAAAAAAAAGAGGAAAGTTGATCTGTGCAAGAATTTCAGCTAAAAGAATAAAATTCTGCATGCAATAACGTAAACTTTCAATATAAAATTTCAGATATATATTGCCGTATATTAATGATATTCGGCTATCTAATCGGATAATAAAAAAAAATACCGAATAATACCAGATATTTTTCGAATATCTCGTGTTCGAATATCTAATTTTGGGCATGGATTTTTAAGCCTATTTTCTCCTTTTCAAATTGATTTACATTGAATATTGTTGTATAGTCATTTTTTTTTATCTATACTATAATCCAGAAATGAATCGTTAATCAATTGATTAATCAGCGAGGAATTGGTAGAAAGATTCGATTACATCGATCGATTGATCAAAACATTCGTTTAGTTGTATGCAAATCATACTTTACTCAGTATCTGTTAATATCCACTAAATTGCATAACATCATTAAGAAATTGAACGTGTTGCTCGTTTCATTGATAAATAAAAGTTATCAAGTCGAAATTGTGCAAGTCTCTTTACAGTGTGTACGCTCGGTCCACGATGATAAAATTTGATAATTTTTTTACATAACAATTTTAACCGATGTTTCTTTTTTAAATTCATAAAGTATAGTATATCAGAAATAAATCTTTTCAACATTTTCTATACTTTTTCTCAATTAAAACATAAATCTAAATCACCACGTTCAAATGCTGAGAATGTTACTTTTTAAATGATGACATTTATTGAAATCGGACACGACCTTTTGCGCATGCATATCCAATACAATTTAATATAAATATGAATATAAATATAAAAAAAAGTTAGAGATGTACATATCAATAAAAGCACATTGTTATAATTTGCATATGCAAAAGCTTCGATAAAAATATAACCTAAGAGAATGATAAATAATTTATTAATACAAAAATTTAAAAAGAATGTCATAATTAATTTATTAAATAATTAAATAAAAATAATTAAATAAAAAAAATAATTAAATAAAAAAATCTTAAATAAAAAGTAGCACTATTATGATATTTATTATTGCATAAATTAAATTATTATAGCTCTTTGAATTAATATAATTCATATTAATGATAATAAATTTGACACTCAACAAAATATTTAATATATATATAACATATGGTAAGTCCTAGATTAAATTTTGATCGAAGGTTATATTTAAATTCGAACAAACATTGTTTTGTTCACAAGAATATATTTTTTGGGAGCAACTAGAATGTACGCATAAAGCAACAATCATAGAGATTGGCATAAGTTATATGCAACATGAAATATGAATATAGATCATATAAAATATGAATAGAATCTAATATTACAGCGAACAATACTTGAATGAGAGACACATAATCATTACATAATAATTGGTATAACTGACGATTCATGCACCATAAACGTAATGACATGATGTAATAATCTGTTTTAATTTTTATACCTTACTTGTTTATCTGCGTATCATCGTAAGCATTTCGACAAGATATTCACATTTATAATAAATTTGGATTTTATATATATATATATATATATATTTTTAATATATATATATATATATATATTTTTTTTTAAGTGAAATAAATTAATTCTTTAAGGGAATATTAATCTCTTAATTATTTAAATTACAGATCGTACATTAGAAAATAGCAATGAAACACACTACATGATCTCGAATGATATTATTCTTTCGAAAAGATCAATACGAAGAATTGGAAAAATCAATACGAAGGATATATGTAATAATGTAAATGCTAAAATAATATCACAAGGAAAATGTAAAACATTAATTTGCAATTTTTTAAATCGAGATCAAACATGTTAAAGCATAGAATAAAATACAAGTAAATTAAAGAAGGCAAATGATAAGAAATAAAAGGAATAGATGTTATAATTACTCACGTTGGGATCTTCTCTAATGGTATCCATTGAGATTGACGGCGGATTTGACATTCCAGATGATACATTGCGCAGCATGGACTCACTGTTTGCATTCGAATCATGAAAAGAAACTCTTTTCATAGATGCTGACTGTTGAGAAGTGGGAGGTAGATTAGATATGGTCGAGCCGTTTGATCTGAGAGCACTCTGCTGTGACATAATGGCGTAACTAGAACCTCGTTCTGGTGGTGGGGGTGCATCGTTTACATTGTTTTGCGAAGCTATAATAAATATCATAAATACTACATAAATCGAATTATGTAATCATCTAAAACATATAATTAAAATATATTTGTAAATCTTTTGTTGATAGGAAATATATTTTGAGACAATTTCTCTTTAAAAAAATATAAGAATACAAAAGACTCGAAGTTCAATATTCAATAAAAATTTTAAAAACAGCTGCAATTTACTAACATGTAGATATGTTAGGACCATTAATAATCAAATTGTCTAAGCGCAACATGCCAGGGTGTAACTGGCTTCGCGGATGTTGATTCGATTGATATGTTTGCTGCTGCTGTTCTTCTTGTTTTTTCTGGTTCTCCTCATATCCAACCTGTTTCCGCTTCACTTCATCTATTTTCCGTTGCAATTCCCTATCTTCTACGGAGTGCGACATACCCATGGAATAAGACTTCTGACCAGAACTGAAATGGCTGTGTGTGCCATAATTAACTGACGATATATGCTCTTCATTCTGACTCGCCGTTTGTTGTTGCTGCTGATTTGATTGTACATGCAAATCATTATTTTCTTGACCAGGACTGCTCATTTCGACATTTTGAGGTGCTGTTTGATTGGGCAGAATGTGAACGTGACTGCTGGTGACAGATTGGTTGCTCAGGAGAGGTAAACCACCTCTCATAGACTGATTGCCTGTAATTGTTCTCGATAAAGTCGATGGCTGCAGAACTCCTTGGACTGCTCTGTCTTGACTGGCTGCCATCCTTAGCAAGCCCTGAACGCGTTGCACACTCTCGTTGTCTAAATCATTGCTCTCCTCATCATCGTCTTGATTGGCAATCTCTTCCGCACGCTTCTGAAAATCTCTTTCCAGTTGAAGAGCTCGCAGTTGCTCCTCCTGCTGCTGAGTTCGATGTGTCAGCGCACTTAGTTCAGCAATCTGCTGATCTCGCCATTGACGAGCGGCTTCTCTTCTACGAGCTTGTTCCTAAAAATACCAATATCCATATCAAATACATGTTCTTAAAGAGAAATATAATAAAATTGCAAATTCCAGAAAATTTGTTTTTAAAACTCTTAACACAACAATTATCGGAAGAACAAAAACTTCAAAAAATATAAAAAAATGAATCTAAACTAAAAATTATCATTCTAACGAGACTTATCACTCTCATTTCATTATTCTTTTATTAATTACCTTCTCTCTTTCTTCGCGTTGCCAAGGATTCGTCGCGCTATATTGATATTGACGCGGTTGCTGCATGGCACTGATTCCTCCCACAGGATAATAACTACCTCGTGGTGGATCCTGCATGCTTGCGGTATATCTACGAAGTTTTCTTTCGTTATTTAGGGCTTCTTTCACCAACTTCTGATTAAATTAATCGACGATCAACTCGCAGAAATATCAATAGCAATTTAATATATCAGAACATTTCTCCTCTCTCTTCCTCTTCTAATACAAATTGTGTTTAGTTCTCACGTTGGCAATCGTGATGATTGATCATCGATTAGATCAGTGTTAACCGAAGTTGGTGGAAGAAACCTTAAGATCATATTAATAGCCATGGCACACAAAAAACTTAAGGCAGGAAGACATAAGCAATAAGGAAATCAACATGTTAAATTGATTACTGCTTACGTTATTGATTTTACTGTGATTGATCAATTTGCTTACTGCTTAACTTAAGTTTTTTTGTCGGGATGCTCGCCCTGCTGACGGAAGAGCTCCAATAAATCCTGAGAAATGCCATTTATTCCTGCTCAGTCCGATGTACGCATATCCTTGTTTTCTGGATAACGCTAAGACATACAAAGGCAAAAAGGCGAATTCTTGACGCCTTAAAATTGGAACTGATCATCTAAGGGAGACAACCTCGACAGAAAAATATCAGGATCGCTGGCAGCAAGCAATGGAAAAAACATATTCGGGAGAAACAACTCCAGATGGCACTGAAAAATCTATTCTCTATGGAGGCAGGTCTTACGTATTCCGGGGAGGGCCAACTATTGTTTGCTGATATTCCTTTTAAAAAAAACGCCAAGACACCGAGACCATCAAAAAAAGTAGAAATCCCCTAATGATAGCATCCAAAACTGCAAAATTTCAAGAAAAATTTGTCTTAATATCTGATCGTATAAAATTTAACCAGAACTCATTCTCACTCTTTTAACAGAAGAAAATCTCTCAAGTCATATAAAAGCCACCAACATTGATTTTACTTTTAAAACACAAAAAAATCACCCCGGTGAGGAACAGCGGGTCTCATAGGTTCAAATTAAGACTTAGAGACAATTCTACGCAAACAAAGATTATAAGCAAACCAAAATAGACACATATTGGTTGGGCGATCCAACAAGTTCCAACATCAAATCATTTTCAAAATCTTGATAACGAAAAACATACTATGGAAACTGTTTCTATCCAATCGGAGAAACAAATCAAACTTCCTCCAATTTTCGTAGCATTAGTGATTAAGCATTCAACTACTTATTAAACTTCTGAATAAAATCGTTTCCCAGGTTATATTATCAAAGTCACACATCAAGTAAAAAAAAATCCAATCCAAGTCTACAAAAGCCTATATCATAATAATTAAAGAACTTAAATAACGCGATACCGAGTTTTATACATATAAACCAAAACATGAACGTACTAACTTCAGAATGGTTCTCAACATATATCCGTCAATAAATCCTGTAAAAATTAAAGAGGCTATTGAGTAACTGGACCATATCAAGTCCAATATCAAGAACATTAAACAAAGGAGTCCAAGAAATCCTCATCGATTTTTCATTGACTTAAAATCTGACACAAATAATAAAGAAATATACAAAACTCAGTGCACCTGCTGCAGTGTCGAGTGATATTTGAAGCATCCCTACTCAGAAGGAAAATACCGCAGTGCGCAAACTGCCAACAATATGGTTACACATACAAATTTTGCCGCAGGTTAAGATGTGTAAAGTGCGCAGGAGAACATCAAACTAGAAACTGTCTGAGAAAGGAGAGATCAGACAGTGTTAACTGTATTCTATGCAATGATAACTACCGCGACCTACAAGGACTGCACTGTCTACAAACAACTCCAGAAAAGCAAAATATAAACCTTAGACCGAAAGTAATTCCTCCTCCACCTCTGATCATCTCTGATCTGCGCGGACTCTGGCAATAAGTAAAGATATGATATAAAGATATGATATAAAGATATATCTACAAAGGCAACTTATTCTCAGATAGTGCAGCAACCATCTACTCAAGAATTCTTGGATAGCGACGGCATTAAACAATTACAGTGTTCAGATAAAAATTACAATGTACTCATCGAAATGCTAACACAATTGATGCAGCAAATAACAAATATGTCAAAAACATTGAACAATCTCATAGCCAAAATATCGCTGCTTTCAATAAATTAAATATTGCAGAATGAAATGTCAATGGTTTACCACAACATTCAGATGAATTAAAAATATTTCTAAAAACAAACACATAACATTGACATTATGTTGATATCAAAAATACATAGAAGCTTCATGAAAATAGTTTAATGAGTTTAAATTATAGTTTAGATTTATATTACTATATCAACCATCCCGACGAGTCAGCCCATGGAAGTCCTCATTAGAGAAAATATAAAACATCATGAAACTAATTATTTCCGTGCGAACTCTCTCTCTAGGCTACTAATATCATGATCGAAGACTGGTCAGATCCCATCCTTTTGGCCATATATTGCTCACCTAGGCACTCGATAAAAAGGAATAATTCATAAAATTCTTTACAAGCTTGAGGCACCGTTTCAGAAGCCGCGGCAGGAGATTAAGTGGACTAAGAACTGGGACATTCTAGACTCACTTTACCCAAAGGTCGTGAACTAATACAAGTTATTGCAATCTGCACATGTATGCAATCACAACCAGAGAACCAACTTACTGACCATCTGATTTAAGTAATATTCGATCTTATCGACTTAGATATTGCAAAAGATATATCAAAACTTTAAAATACAAATCGTGCTTGGAACTATTATCAAACTACTCTCGAGTCCTAATTACTCTCAATAATCAGATTTAATAGTTTCCGAAAAACCGTTAAGATTATATAAGTAAAATTAATTGGAATAGTTTCTGTGAAACTGTTAAGTCCGCTTTTAATGTCAACATACTTAGAACGAACGACATTACGGAAGCTGTTGAACACTTTAATAATTGTGTCCAACAAACAGCGTGGAAATCAACACCATTAAAGACAGTGTTCGCCTGAGCCTGATTGTAGTCGGTCCATTAGAGAAAAAACGCAAATTACATAAACAGTGGCAACAAAACAGATGTCTTGTCACTAAAAGTTGCCTTAACCGTGCAATCAAAGAATTAAAAATTCTGCTACAAAACGCGAGGAAAATGAAGGTATTCGTTATCTAAACGTTATCTAAATAATTTGAACGCCTCCGAAACTTCAGATCACTCTTTATGGAAAGTCATCAAATAAAAGCATCCTCTAACCATCTCCCCATATACATAAGAATGATAATACCTGGAACAGAAGCAACGTTTTGAAAAAGCTGAAGCCTTTATCAAACACTCGACTGTATTTACACTTAATCCAAATAAATGCTTGCCTGAGGTCATAAATATTGGAGAAGTCCTAAATCAAACAAATCAACTCCTCCAATTAGTAAATTTATTAAACATGAAATACTGGATGTAATAAAAAATCTAAAAACCCAAACAAGGAGCTCGGGTTTGATCTTATTACTGGGAGGCTGCTAAAAGAGCTTCCCACAAAGAGTATTATTTACCTCACACAATTGTATAACGCCATACTTTGGAAGAGCTATTTTCCATCTCATTGGAAAGTAATCGAGGTTATTGTAAGCCAAAAACTCGGTAAACCAGCGGAAGATGTGAAGTCATATTGTCCCATTAGTTACTACCTGTACTTTCTAAAGTGATGGAGAAATTGTTCCTGCTAAGATTTATGCCTATTATCGATCAGAGAAAACTTATATCAGACTACCAGTTCAGTTTCAGGAAAAAACATTATAGAACAAACGCATAGACTGGTGAATAAAATAAATGCATCATTCGAGAAAAACAATACTGTTCTGTCGTATTTATTAACGTATCCCATGCCTTCGACAAGGTCTGGCATGGTGGTCTCTTATATAAAATTAAGTTAAATTTTCCTACCAATTACTATGAGGGCAAGTCAATAAATTTTTAGAAAAACATAGTAAACATACTAAACATAGTAACATACTAAACATAGTAAAACACATTTTTTTTGATTGATTCATTTTTATTTCTCAACATAATCTCCTTTCAGCTCGATCTAATGATTCTCCAACTTTTTCAAGCCGTCCGAATAATATGATTTGTCCAACCCTTCAAAATAAGCCTCTGTTTCGGCGGTGAGCTGCTCTCTGGTGGTGAATCTCTTTCCTCCGAACCATTTCTTCAGGTTTGGAAACAGGAAATAGTCACAGGGGGCTAAATCTGACGAATATGTTGAATGAGGAAACAATTCGTAGCGGAATTCGTTGAATTTGGCTATCAGTGCCGGACATGTGCATTGTCTTGATGGAAGAGCATTTTCTTCTTCGCCAAATGGAAACATTTTTTCTTTAAAATGTTGTTGCAATGGTCCAATAAGGCTGCGTAGTAATCGCCATTGATCTTTTGCTTCGAAGATAATTGATATGAATTATATCGCGTGCATCCCAAAAAATTGTGATCATCATCTTTCTGACCGACTTTACGGTCTTCGCCTTCTTCGAAGCTGATGAAGTCCATTGTTTTGACTTCGTTTCGGATGTGAAGTAATGAACTCATGTTTCGTCCACAGTAATGAATCGACGCAGAAATTCATCTGAATTACGTTGAAACATCTCCAAACATTGTTTTGAAATCATCACCGTTGCGCTAATCCACAGCGAACAAACGCGGCACCCATCTTGCCGATAGCTTTTTCATATCCAATTGTTCGTTTCAAAATTGAAATCACTGTGCCATGTGATATGCCTGTGGTCTCAACAAGCTCGCGTATTTTCACTCATCGATTAATCAAAACAATATCGGACTTTATCGATGATTTCTGGCGTACCAGTCTCAATTGGACGTCTCGAACGAGGTGCATCATGTGGATGTACTATCACATTTAAATTTATTCACCTAATTGTATACAGTCGCAAACGCTGGTGCAGATGAACATTATTGAACTCGATTTTGATTTCTTTTGGTGTTAAATCTTTCGTATGCAGATGTTTGATTACTGCACGAAACTCGTTTTTTGCATTGCATTTTGCAAAAAATACAAATATTCATTTTAATCGTCTACAGAAATGAAACCACGTGATGAATTCCGCTCAAAATTTGACAGTCAGCTGAGAGATGCTACTTGTCAAAAAGTAATGTGACATGACACTGCAAGTGTCCTCTGATAGATTTTCTAAGAACTTATTGACTTGCCCTCGTATAATTTCCTCAGATCCTACCTAGATAAGAGACATATGTATGTTAAATATAAAGATGCTTCAACCGTTCTGCATGTAATTCAAGCTGAAGTTTCCCAAAGCAGTATATTGGGACCGGTCTTGTATCTATGACATATTGCGGATTTATTTACTTATCACAAATCTATAACTGGCACTTTTATAAATACTGCCGTTTTAGCGTCGCACGAGATCTCTAGGATGGCATCACACATCCTTCAGACAAGTTTATACAGAAGCTCAAGATTTGGCGCGTAAAAGTAAATGAGAGCAAGTCTAACCACGTTACTTTTACGAACAAGCAAGAAACATGCCCACTAATAACATTAAATGGAATACAAATATCTCAAGACGACCATGCTAAATACTTGGATCTCCATTTGGACCGTCGCAAATATATGTTTACGCCATAAACTGGCGTAAACATATATTTGCTAAACATAAACAACTAGGTCTAAAACTGAGGAAAATGTTTTGGTTAATATGACATGCTCCAAACTTACCTCTCGAGTATAAACTACTTCTCTACAAGTCCATACTGAAATCGATTTAAATATATGGAGAAACATCTGCCCATTCCAATATCGAAATTTTACAGAGGTTTCAATCAAAATTTTAAAATTATTACCAACATGACTTATGCATGCCTACTGTTAAAGAAGAAATTAAATCCTACGCACAAAAACACGTTCGAGTGAAGTTGAACACTCGAACTCTTGCAAATCAGTTGTCAAGATCCAAAATCGTTAGAAGAAGATTAAAATGTAAAATGCCTTTAATAAATTAGTCTGATGAATACATAGAATCTCTATGTAATACATAGAATGACATAGAATTTTCAAAAATACGACTGAGTTAATGAATCCTATTCGTTCATGACTAATTTAATACATGCCTAATCTATGGTTAAATGTCATCCCTATAGATAAATCGCAATAAAAATATTATACAAAAAAAAAGTTTTTTGTGTGCCATGGCTGCGTTCCTTAACGTTCGCGATCGTGAGCATCATTTGTTTAACATTTTGGTAAACGACAAAGATGAAATGATTTCACGAGCGTTGTGAGTATTAAATGGAACACAGTCTAAATCACATAACCAACAAAGAACCTCTAAATTCATTAGAATGCGTACCTCATATCGGCTTGCTTATATAGAGGATGCGTCGAAGTGCTGGGCGGCGGTGGTGGTGGACTTTCATTACTAAATGTATCCTCAGGTGGCAAAGCCGGTCTCGTTGGCGGCACTTCTGTAGAGTGGCCATCTCCATTTTGCACACGATTGACATTGTCATTCTCATATTGATCGATGCGGTGTTCTAGATTACCATTCGGATAATGTGGATTATTCTGTGAACTCGCGAAATGTCGGTTCTGTTCGGCGTATGACTTTGCTTCTTGACTACTCGAGTCTCTGCCGAGTAGATTTTCATTAGGAATCGACTGATGGTCGCGCGCGATCATCTCGTTTTTCGATTTGGGCATTGTCGGTCCGTATTGACTTCCGATTACCGGATATCGATTAGGATGATTGTATTGACTATACTGCGTGCTGTTATATTGAGCATATTGGGCATCCAGGTAATTATAACTAGGCGCGTTTTGTCTCGCCATGTAATTGGAGGTCGTTCCTAGATTCGACGTAGAACCGAGTGGCCTTGGTAAACGCAAGTTCGACACTTGCTGAGCAGGAGGAACTGCCATTCGAGTACTGATGTTGTACATTGGTGATTTATGTTGATTAAGTAGCGGTACGCCGCCACGTAATTCTCGTCGGCGAACTTCCTCCTGCATCTCCTGCATCTTCGCCTCCTGGCGGATAATGTCGCGCGAAGACTGAGAACGTGGTGGTGGACCACCAGTTTGTTGCTGCATTTGATTGCTGACCGCCGAGTAGCTCTGTTGGCTTTGGGTAATGTAAGCGGATGTCGGACGGTCTCGGAAATGGCTGCCAACTTCCATAGAGGGACGATTCAATGAGTTCTGTGAACCCTTTAATGAACCCTTTTGGATGTGCTGAGAATTTCTGCTAGACATAACAATTCATTTAGAAAATATTCAAAATAGAACAGTTTAAAAAATCAATAAGATTACATTCTAAATTAATTTATAAACACATTTTTATTTTAAATGTCAAATAATGATTAAACGCTAAATGTATAAAAGAAATGCTTATATAAAAATAGGAAAATATAAGGTTAGACTATATATTTATACCTATCTTCTGACTGTTGTGGACTGATTTGTTGCTTCACCGTCGAGTCTTGGTTTCGATAAATACTCAAATTCTGATAAAATCGCTCTGCTTCTGTGCCTTGTACATTCGACGGTGTATTCATGTGCGACGTACTTGGATTTAAATTAGGTGACGATTGCTGCCTGCTGACCAAGCCAGTGGATAAAGTTCCAATTCTCATGGGATCATGCAAGTTATGACTCGACCTATATACAAGAATATATTATCTTATAAACATATCATTTCTAATTTAATAGAATGTTAAATTCAATTTACAATAACATTAGATAATACTGAATGAAATTAATATATAAAAAAAGGTAGATCAAATTTTTCTGATTTTAGATACTTTATACTTTTAAAAAAATTTATTATTCTTAAGAATTATCTCTAGTTTCTTTAGGACAGATTACATAAAATTTCATTTAGTGTCGAAAAAGCTGGGAGATATTTTAAAATATGCATCAAAAGCAATTAAGTTAAAATGCGATATATTTACCTGGAACGTAAAGAAGTTGCACTGTTAATCGTTGCCATAGGAGGTGGTTGAACAGGCGGTGTAACGCTGTTGCTGGAAGAAGCTCTGCTGTATCCGGGATTGAATACTTCATGCTGTTGCTTAGCCTCGGTACCCATATCTACATAAATCCCATTTTTATGTATAAGCGAATAAATAATATATCCTTGCTTATCTTACTTAAATTAGAAGAGGTAGATGTTTTTGTTATATTTAATCTAATAAAATCCTGAAGCTGCACTGTGCAATTCGATAAGAAATAAATATTTCACATATACTAATCTATCTAGATAAAGCTGTGTAATTCGAGCATGACGTGCGCACATAAAGCTCGCTCTTACTTACTATGCAATGCCGGTACAGACTTGCTGCTATGGATTTGCTGAAGAGTGGCATCGTGTCCAAGCCGCGACGGTAAATCCCGCTCGCTCATGCGACGAGGACCTATAGTAGCCCAAAGCGGGTACACAAAGAGATAGCTTTGAGTTAATGCATTGATGAACATGAAAATGTCGAAGCGCGACATTAAAATGATTACTCATGCACATACGCAAAGCATTTGTTGAGAACAAAAACACTTTTTTTTGGGTTACCAAAGTTTAACTTTGACAAAGTGAAAATGATGAAAAAAGAAAATGGCATACGGTCAACTGTAAGATCTTTATAACAATGACGAGCTACACTGAGCAAGTTTGTATATGCATTGTATATTGTGTTTCAACAAGACTATAAAAAAATAGTTTTCGTGATTAGATGTGTGGTTAATAATTTCAATAATAGAAAAATATTGCATCGGATTTTACAGAAAAGGCATTGCACACAATAAATATTAATTAACATTTAAACATATACGTTGCGTGCACGTTTACAATATGCAATTAGTTTGTTAATTAGAAAATATAAGAACATGTAATTATAAAATAAAAGATATTTATTTTGTCACAATTATTATGTAGTTCATAATTGAATAATTGTATCTAATACAATATAAAACATTCTTTCTATGCCTAACTACCATTATGAGCACACAGGTGTATTGCTAAGCATATTATTTTAAATATAATATAATAAAAAGAAAGTATCTTGAAAAAAAATTATATTAATATGTCATGCTTGCGTATAGCAAATGTGTTATTATTATGAAAATAATTGTGTATTTCATAATTTACAGGATGACACTTGCCATCCATTCCATAAATAATATGTTAATCGATAAAAAACTAATTAAATCGATTTCTTATCTCGATAAAATCTTCGATTTCTCTCAGTTTTGTTGTCAGAAAAAAAAATTTGCCATGTTAAATACATATGACAGAATAGAAACCATACTTACAGTGTTTCATTTCAAATAATATGGTCGATTATCTCACGAATCGATGATTTTATTGAAAAATTTTTCGAACGAAAGTTGGCTTGAAGAGAGACACATGATGGAAATGTGGACTTGACCTTGAGTGATCTTATCAAAATCAGGTCAAGGTCATTAATGTTTTTTAAATGGAAATCCTTATTTTTTATTACATATTCTTGTAGCTTATCACGAGAGCTTTCCAAAACACTATAATAAAATTATTTTTCGTTAAGTACTTGTTAAGTTATAAAGATAAAGATTAAGGCCGATCTTGTTTTAATCGGCCAAATCAGTGATCGGTCTTGCCTTAGTTGGTCAGATCAGTTCCGATCTTGCCTTAATCGGCCGGATCAGTGATCTTGCCTTATAACTTAAGGCAAATACTTAATAAAAAATAATTTTATTATAATATTTTGGAAAGTATTCAAGATAAGCTATAAGAATATGTAATAAAAAATAGGAGTTTCTATTTAAAAAAATATTAATGACCTTGACCTGATTTTGATAAGGTCACTTAAGATCAAGTTCATATTTCCATCATGTGTCCCCTTTCGAGCCATGCAACTTTCGTTCGAAAAATTTTTCAATAAAATCATCGATTCGCGAGATAATCGACCATATCACTTAAAATAGAACACACTGTACATTGTTCTAAAAACTTTATCATTTTATAGCCTATTATTTATAATTTTATATAATTTTATATAATTTTATAATGATAATTTGGTCAGAGTTTTCAATTACACTATTTCAACCATAAAATAACTATGAAATAAAATGAAAATGATTTACGCTGAAAAATCATTTGGTTTTGCTTTACCACGACTGCTTTATAAATAAGGAGCAAATATAAAATCTAATAACCGTGCGACATCGATCCAAATGTAATTTTTTTATTCATCTCATTCAGACAAAATACAAGTGCTTGAAGAAAGAAAAGTCCGACTATAAAAATGAACATTTAATGTATAACACGTAGTGGTAGCTTACGCAAAGCGGACCGGTCATCATCTTTCAGTGAGTTGATCTCGCGGAAACTCCAATTGTATCTCTCTGAATCAGACTTCCGTCTCGAAACGTCAAACTTGTTCTGAGATTTCCCTTCTATTCTTAATTTTTGTTGTTCCATGTCTTTCGTTTTTTCATGCGACAATTTAAGAGAATTATCTTTCAGTCGATCGTCGCTTATCCGCTTCATGCAAAGTCTCTTTTTCAGCATCCAGTTAAATCTCTGTACGTCAGCAGATCGTTCTAAACTCGTAAACTTGTCTTGCTCGTGCGATTCTCTCTTAGATTTCAATTCTTCAAGCGACAAATGACGATTCCAATATATATCTTCTTCGTCCTCGAAATTTAATCGATCACTATAGAATTTGTCAAATTTTGTTTGGGTAGAGTGAATAGAAATAAAATTCATCGAATTGTCTCGCTTCCTCAATCCCTTTTTTGAATTCAATTCTTCAAGGGAACGATGATGATGCCATCGTACACTTCCCTTAGGATTTGAGATCAATGTATCGTAAAACTTGCAAGATGAATCTAGTTCTTTGTAGATATTTTCGGAGAATCGTAATCGATCATCAGAATCAGATAAAAATTTACTATTTAAAATACTTTTACTATTTAAAATACTTTCACAACTTCGTGTTAATTTAGAAGACTTATCGTGAAAATTTATAGCTCTTTCTTTACCATAAATTGCAGCATCGATCAGATTACTTTCGCTATTACAAAGAGGTCTGGTAATTCGCATTCGCAGAACTGAACATTTATTATTACCTAATCGTGAATACATGTTTGTATGTGACATCAATGAGCTTTTCGAGGTGTCGTTGGAGCAATTCTTAGCGACAGAAATATCTATAAACAAGCATTTGGGATATCTTTCGCAATATTGATAAATCTGTGACTTGATATTTTCCGGGGGCTGACAACTTTTCGCAACGTTCGATAGTGATAGCATGATGGAAGATAAAGGAGATCGAATGGAAGGCAGAGAAGAGGTTGACGAAGAATCAGAAGTTTTCTTAATTTTTTTAAAGTTATCATCTATATCGATCAACGACAATAATTTTTCTCGAGGTGCTGCTTCTAATTGCTTTATTAAATTCAAATCATCAATAGCGGATGTTTCATTATTCTGATTTTTTTGAGAAATGGTAGAATCTTTTGACATGTCTTGCTCTGGTATAAATAAAGGCGCATCGGCGTTATCTAGATTTGAGAATTGCTCGAGTTGTTCTGCGATTACTCTTTGCTGCTCGAAGGAGAGTCTGGAACTACTATTTTTAATGTTATCTTTTCCAGTTAACATATTTTTTTTATTTCCATCTATAAAAATGGCGTGAGATCTGCTGTCATCGATTGCCATGTCCTCCATCTCAACAAAAGTTATACCTTCTTTGATATCAAGAAACATCTCATCTTTGCTACTTTTATTATGCGATATGTTTTCAATTTTTATCAAAGCTATGTCCTTCTTAGTATCAAGTAAACTTTGATTTTCATCTTTGATAATATCTTTATCGTAATTTTCTTCATCTTTGATAATATCTTTATCGTAATTTTCCTTTGCTTGGATTATTTCCTCAGTATCAATCATAATTTGTTCGTTCATTGGAATCTTGGCAATTGTGACTTGCCTAGCGCCGCAATGATGAAACTTACATTTTTCAATCGCAAAATCGCCATCTGTTTCAACACCAACTAGAATGATATTGTGTTTCCCATCTGAACAGAGTCGAGAATTTTCATCTCTTTCTCTTACTAAGTTCGAATCAGATTTGTATTCTTTCTGCGCGTGATAAGAATGATGCAAATGTTCGTCGCTTTTATGTAACGTCATGATATTCGGTTCAGACACGAATTGACGGGAACCATTCAACTTGGTGGACTTAAACTTAATTAAACCGGCATCGCCAAGTTTTGAAAAATGTTTCGCTAGCGCTGCGACTCTACCGCACCCTAAGCGCACTTCTTCCGGTGATTTCCAACACTTCTCCATTTTAGGTTCGTCATTGGACACATCGTTGTTCAGTCCACTCAGATCGAGATGCAACTCTGGCATTATTGTGTACATTTTAGGAGTCGAAATTCTTTCGTCGGTATCTCTGTCGGTTCTCGACGCACAATCATCATTAATCGTGGAATTAGATTCGTCCGCGCAATCTTCGGAATTGGATATATCCTCTAATTTGTCCTCGTATTGTTCATCAATATTCAATACACATTTTGTGGTATCCTCGTCAAAGAGATCATCTGATTTAGATTCTACAACAGAATCTGATCCAATTGTAGTGTTTTTGGTAAATAATATTGAGTTATTCGCAGGAAACGAGCTAATCAATGAAAAGTTTGGATTATTACGTGTATTTAACTTAAAACTAGATTCTAAAACGTTTAAAGTCTGCTGTCTATTACGCTCTACATTTGTACATTTGTGAGAATTTTCAAGATTAAAGTTGTCACAGTCGGCGTTAATATAATGCTCACATTTATTACTTAAGTTTGTCTGAATGCATTTAGAGGATTCTGTGAAATTAATACCGTCGGTTTGATCAATGTAGGGTATATTATCGAAAAGATTTCTATCGACAATCAGCGGTTCCGTTAACAGCGAATGTTTATAATCCTTTGTAACTCCTGCATACTCTCGCAGTGGAGTGGTGATCCTTTCGAACAGATTTAAAGCATCTGTCGAATAATTTAAATTACTCGTGGCTCCATCTTGTGCCATGCTGTCATCTCCTTCCTCTATGATCTTATCGTCACTCTCATCTCTTTCATTCTGATATATGACAGATGATATCTCATTGTCGCTCGTGATAGAAATCAAGGGACAAGATATACGAGGTCTCGAGAGATGCACGGGAGATACGATAGGGGTGGATGGACAATAAATGTGTTCTCCGTTGTCAACGGAATAGACATTGCGATATGCACCTTTCTGATGAAAGAGCGGATCTTGTCGCATGGAACGGTATTCATCGACGTCGATTTGTGGGAAACCTCGGTTGATTTGATTATGGTAAAAGGGTGTCTCAAAAATGCATTGAGATGATATCGCACCTGGTTGAACTAACTCCTGACACGGCGCTTGCTTCGGAAAGGACAATAAATCACCCATTGAGTGTGACGTAGCTGGCTGATTGGTCGTCTCCGTTATCTCTACTGCTGACTCTAAGAGCTCGGACCTTGGCCGAGTCTTATATGCTGCATGAAACAAGTGGTTAGTTAAGCGTTAGTAAAGCGGGCTTTTTTTCAGTGAAGCAAAGCGAAAAACATTATTCTGACAAAGCGATTACTTGGATTAAAAAATGTCCTGGTGATAAATCTAATCAGTATTTTGTAGCAAATAAGATCTTGTTGACACGTACGTTTAAAACAAGAAAGTGATGTGCTTGATCATTTAGAAAAGTTGTTTTGTATATCATTAAATTAATCCAATTTATAATAAACAATTTTCATCAAGTGCATTATTTACATCATGTGTAATTTCATGATAAAATTTTGATACAATAACTTAATAATTCTTTTTCTCTCTCTTAGACACAGTTTTACAACACATTGTTAACTCTTAACCGAGATTTAACTTATTTATTCCTTATCTCTTTCTAATTCTAGAAATTAGAAAGAGATAAGAAATAAGTTGAACCTTAGTTAAGAATTAACCGTGAATTATGAAACTGAGTCTTAATAATTATACTTGCATGGTAGAAAAAAAAAGTAGAAAAATTAAACTGAATTTCTTGTTGTTGTGTCTAAGACATAAATCGCGTACAGAATTATTTTCTTCACGCACTTTATCGATTGATAAGATTTTGATTATCTTTTTTCAAAGGCTAAATTAGTTGAAATTACAATATTAACCTTCGAATTTACCTCTTGACATCACCGGAGAAGGTTGAGATAATAACGTTGCAAGTCCGTGATATATAGCGCCCTGTTTCGCAACTTCCAATGTCACGATCGGACCGGTACGTACAAGATACTCAGCAGCTCTGCGAATAAATTTTAATGATATAATATTTTAAACTATTAAGAAATTTAAGTTAAAATTACATATGTAATTATTATTAAAGTTTTTCATACTTTTCCTGCGTTATCCCGACCAGACTTTGTCCATCTACCTTGAGTAGTTGATCACCTGCCGTCAATCTACCGTCCTGAAAATAAATACATAAAAATAATTAATTGACTAATATGAAAATTTGTTTTCAGAAAAACTTAATCAGAATTACTTTAATATGTGTGCGCGCGTGTGTGTGCATAAGTTTTGATTTCATTTAATAATCAGGATTTTTTAAATTTTATTTATTGTTAAATTATGTCTCGTTTTTTTTAATTTTAAAGAAAGTTTTAGTTCATCTAACTATATTTAATGCAATGTAACACATTTAATTTAAAAGCGTATGATTAAAAATTTGGCGCATCCTAAAAATTATTATGTAATATTATTTAATAATAATTAAATGCAATATACATTAAATATTATCATTTTAAACATGATTTTAATATCGTAAGAAATATGAAATGTTTCCAAATAAATGGCAATTACTTACAGCATCTGCGGCACCACCAGCAACAACACTTTTGATGTAGATACCTAATCGATCCTGTCCTGCGCCCTAAATGTTAAAATAATAGGTTTAATATCCTTCCATTATAATAAATAAGTATGCGTAGCTAAGAATGCACACCTTTGCTGCAACGATACTTAAGCCCATACCGTTGGTACTCTTGTGTAATTTAATAACATGTATCTCAGGTTGAGCTTGGTTTTGATTTAAGTGACTGATATAGCCACCAGATCTATTACTCATTGCGCTAGGACTACGCAACTGCAAAAATTTAAAAAAAATTACATATAAAAATATTCTTGTACAATTATTAAAATGTACAAATTATTAAATTAGAAAGATACACACATATAAAAACGAATTATAAATGCTATAATTTGCTTACTAATTAATTTTCGTATTAAAAGCAAAGATTTTCATGTAAAAATTTGCTTACATTGTTGTGATGATCTATCATGTAAATGGTCCAATAACCACTACTAGTAGGTTGGGCTGCCATTCGACATAATCCGTCTCGTTGCAGAGGTGCCAGAAATTCCGCTAATCCTGGTGGAACACCTCTTATTACTTCGCAACTGTAGCCATCCTCGGGAAGTAACAATGCTAACCCTAGGACAGGTTCCTCTTCTAGTCTTATTTCACGGCCATCTGCGCGCGCAAGTGTATCTGCGACACTCTCTGCTACCTATGATACATCGATTGTATAAAGAACATAAAATGATATTTTATTTTGATAAGATATATATATATATATATATATATATATATATATAAAAACGCAGATTATTATTAAATGTACTCACTCTCACTACGTTTTCGATCAATTCGGCAGGTAACCTAGGCTCATCCGCGGCCGGTTGATATTTTTGTAGTAATGCTCTCACTTGTAGAGAATTTAATTTAAAGCAAGTCGAGCTTAGCGTAGCCAGTTCTTCAGCATTATATTTCGGAGCTTGTAATAGATGAGTCGCCTGCATGATCGTCGCCAAATGGCATTGACTGGCAAGTTCCAGGCCTTGCCTTTCAGCCCAGGTCTCTAATGCGTTCAGTCTCGCTTTGAGTCTGCGTCCGAACCATCTGACACACAGATTTCCATTTGAGACAAGAGTATTGAAAGCTGTGGCATTGATCGCGTGAAACAGATGACTAAATAATTGTATCGTCAATGCGGCATTCACACGGCATCGTCGTAATAAGGCCATCGTGTTTGAAAAAATCTGCAGCACTCCAGCTTCCTTCGCTGGTTCATCTGCGTCCGCCATGAACTGTGTCATTGCTGGTGTAAGCTCTAATGTGATGCATCGCACCAACGAGCCGAAAGCTGTGTGTACCGCTTCTGCCAAGATATCTTGCGCTCGTGTGGAAAATGCACCCACATGCCGGTCACTCTTCAACATATGTAATAGCTCCGAGCCATTCGCTAGCCAAAAGGCCAATGACGAAGCATCCATGTAACGTTCCTGAAAACATAATTTTCTTTAAGATTTTTCATATATTCATATATTTCATATATTCATTACATATTATATTATAGACTATTCATATATACTATTATATGAATAATCATTTGTAACATAATCATATTTTTAGATTATATCTAAACTAAGACACTTTTTTAAATATATTTGAAATAAATATAGTTGAAATAATTCAAAGATATTTCAACATTTACATGGACCATCTTAAAAAATCAGATACGTTACTTGAAAGGACAAAATTATTCATTATTATTATAAAAATACCTGAATAACGCGTTGTATCATAGTAGCAACATTCGCCAACATGACAGTAAGTCGGTGCGCTCTTTCCGTAGGCTGCAATTCTGGTCTGTAATGAGTACTGGCGCGATATCTGGCGCTGAGATAGAGGGTGTATGTTGGCGCCAACTTGAACTGTGGTGCCGAGGGTTCTATATCGGTGATGACAGCGTGAAGAAATGTCTCCTCTGTCTCCTCGAGAAATTCTAAGACAGCTGGCAGAATTGGATCGGTGCCTCGCGGTTGTCGATCATATTGTGAGAGCCTGCTAATAATCAATAGACATTAATTTCTTTTCTCGTAATCTATTTAAACTTTCAAATCTTCTTTTTCAAAGTCAATATCAACATTTCCAAAAAATAATTTAACGGTATACATTCATACAATATTATATTCATACAATATTATATTTTCCCTAATTATGAATAATTCTACATATACATTTATAATATTGTAAGAAAATATTGACAGTGTGTTCTACAATGCAATAGTATTTTAAAAGAACGCTTAATAATGCATAATAATTGTGCATTCAATAAATAACTTAGCTAAATTGACAAGCCGTAAATGTAAAGTGATCAAATTAAAGAATTAAAAAAAAATAAGCTTACACAAATTGAGAAAATAACTAAGTTAAATTAAGCATACTTTTTAAATATTTCATAAGAAATGCACAGAATGTTTTGAAGAATATTTTATACTGTAATTGCTCGTGATAAAGATCTTGTGATAAAAGTCTTTGCATTATAAGCCTTTCATTTTAAGTACGATTTTAATATGTACGATTTTAATATTTAATAATTTATAGTTGTAAATATCTTTTTTCAATGTAAGTTAAGCCTCATAACTCATCGTAGAATCATTGATTGACTACGACGCGAAGATTTCTATTTGTTTATTTCGCTTATGAAGACTAGAAAGTAGCCGAAATACGTTTTATATATGTATAACTTATTATATGACTAAATGCCAAACATGTATTTTTAAACATTGATTGAATAGTTTTTTGTATTAATATGTACTAATTACAGCGCCAATTCGTAATAGCCCTAACTTCCTCATTTAAAATTGTTTTGAAACATAAGAAATTCAAATTGTTTTTAAATTGTTAATAATTGTTCCCCGGTTTGCTACCTGTTGCCATCCCTGCTGCTGCTTAGACTAGCGGTCTCCACGTTTCCATCCAGGTCGAATGTGGTCTCATAATTGTGTGTGGGCTCCGGCGGATGCGTGGGACTACGAGGACTACGAACTGCTGCAACAGCAGACTTCGAGGGACTTGACGGAGTCGCTCGCTCTTGAGCTTGACCCGAGATCTGACCACCGCCGTTCGGTGTTCCAGACCCCGGATGAAACTTCTCTGAGCTGACATCCTGATTGGTCGCGTCCGGCGAGCGTCTATCATTATGCGTGTGCAAAGCGAGCATCACAACAGGAAAAGCAAACGTAAAGCATATAAAGCGAAATAAATTCAAAAAGTGAAAAAAGTGTAATAAAAATTCGTGGAAAAATACGTTTCGGTTCTTTAACAAGATTCAGCCGAAGGTATGGAAGATTTTTAATAAAATGTGATAATCATAATTAATGTAGAATGCTCTTTTAATCTTTTCTCTTTCTTCTTATTTAATAAAAACATTTATACTGTGCTTCTCAATTTATAAATTTTAACACTTATTACAAGTATTCCATACTTTCAAAGACAAAATATTAATAATTCAGGTAAAATTATTATA
>Ga0157364_1000758_pt1 | contig 24277 bp, 20 predicted proteins | sample AttsexASBM2_FD_111476 | JGI IMG/M metagenome (GOLD analysis project Ga0157364, IMG submission 111476) | Fungus gardens microbial communities from leaf cutter ant in Ribeirão Preto, State of São Paulo, Brazil - Atta sexdens ASBM2 | ecosystem: Host-associated > Fungi > Mycelium > Unclassified ...
CAACATCAATTATTCCTGTTGATACTTTTTATCATCTGTCAGTCATCATACCCTTGTACTGAACCTCTGAAACACTATTCAGCCCCAGTATCACAACCAGTGAGTATCTTATTTGTGATAATAAGCATTTTAGCGTTTTTACCACTTTGTACGTCCCATATGTCAATCCAGACAATGGCTATGTCAGATTTTGGAGAGACCTTGATAACTCTTGGTTTGGACATGAGTGAAATGTTGTCAAAGATATGATTTTGTTTGAGGATAGTTTTAACATCTGATGAAGTGAGTTTGTCTTGGGAGTTTATCATAGGATAATACCCGAATGCCGATGATTTTCAGATATGATTTCAACTTAGGAAGTCTTGAGTCTTCAACTTGGAGAGCGTTGATGTCGCTGGCGTTTTTCACATACTGATCTATGATGGAAAGGTCAGATTGTTGAGCCACCTTGTTTATGATGACAATGATACCAGTGTTATTGGATCGAATATAGTCCACTAAGACATCAGATTTAGCATTACGTAGTTGTCTATTAATGTTAGCCACATTAAGGGAGGAATTTTTCAAGAATGAAGAAACATTGTCACCACTCATTGGTATTATGATATATATCCTGGATGGACCTTTGGTGGTCATGTTGATGTGGGGTTTCTGTTTGCTTTGATCATTGACAATGCTGTTCACTTGATCAATCTTGTGCGCATTTAATGCGGGGAATGCTTCTTTGATTTTTAGGACATCGGAAGTGCTTGCTGAAGGCTTGGAAGCTTGTACATATGATTTACTGCTTTGGTCTTTGGACGGTTGCCTGTTGTTTTCACCTGAGGGTTTCTTGGTATGGAAGTATTTGGAAATGACATTGATCTCCTTCTTGGTTTTGGCCGGCAGTGGAGGAAGGGGTGGAGCCTTATTGATGGTGACCGGGTTAGATTTAGGAATATCTTTCTTGGTATTGCCATTTGACAAAGGTATTCTTGGGGTAAATTTCACAGAAATTTTAGACCTAAGAGTATTAGTATTCTGATCAGTATGTAAAGCATCCCATTTAGCCTCATAGACTAAAGAAACGAAATTCCAAATGGCATCTCCCATGCCATTAAAGTCGCTAAGATCATTAGCTTTGCTATTGTTGATATGTTTACCTTGGATATATTTGGCCATGAAGTTTAGGAAAGCCTTGATGTTCTTGGAATTGGAAGTGAAATGCTCGATAGAGCCATAAAGAGAAATGGGGTGGAAGGAACCACTCCATAGATTAGGCTCCATTAGGCCGTTAGGATCATAGGGTAACTGAATGTTGATGACATCATCGTCATCAACACGAGGAGGTTGTGCTTGACTGTTACCTGTAGAAACGTGGTTGTCTTGATTTGTCAGGGTATTGGAAGTCTCGTTGTTTCTATTCTGAAGCCTTGTATTGTTGGTGGTCTCAGCTGCCTTGCTGAGATAAATTGCCTTGTCTCTTTTGTCCTCATAGGATAAAGCAGGAGCTTCTATAGGGGGGTCAGAATCAATATCCATACCGTTATTCAACTCCATTCTCTCATGATAGATGGTAGAGGAGACCATAGAGGATATAGAAGAGTCCCTTGATTGGTTCTTGTGGATATGAGGGGATCTGCCCTTTACATCGTTGATAATGACAGGATTGGTTCCTGTGGAATGGTCTATCTCTGTGTTACTGAAGGTGTTTACAGAAGGTAAAAGAGTTCACTGGTTGTTAGATTGAATTGTAGAGCTGAAGGAAGTTGGAAAATTGAATTTATTCGCTGTTTCTCCAATAGGCACTACCATACAAGATGGTGGTAAGAGGAAAAGAAGCGATGGCCCATCCTTAATTAGATCTCTTATATAGTGATAGTGAATATTAATATATTTGAAATATTTCTCTTATATAGGGTTAGATCTCTAGAAAAGTGAGCTAAAATTATTGCCATAAATATGAAGAGTTGGAACATTAAAACCAACCTCATTAAGAAGGTTTCTTGTCCAGGCAAGCTGATAGCCATAATTAAAAAATGTTATATATTTAGTCTTAGTTGAAAATAGAGCTATTGTCTTTTGTTGGTAGCTCATCTAGAATGTTACTTTTCAATCTATTCAAGTAAAGTAACCAGTCACAGATTTACATAATTCTGGATCTGGTGTCCAATCTGAGTTAGAGTGAGCTACAATAGACTATCTGATACTTACAAGTATTAAGCAAATCCTTATAGAGATGTAATCCTACTCAACAATGCTTATTTGAGGGATTTGCTATCTGTTAAGCAAGTTTGACTACAGCAAATCCTATATCAGAATCTGAGCCAATTATCAAATATATTAAGAATCTAATCATTTACTGGTATTTTTGATGAAAATTGGGATCATATTGTTTATTATTGAGTTTAAACACATAGTCTAATAGGAGTGAAGTACTTGTCAGGTTGGTTGTTATATTAAATTGTGCTAGAACTTTATTCAAGTACTCAGACTGGTCTACAAAGATCTTTTGATTCTTACAGTTACAATTTATATATATACATATACCAAGAAAATCTTTAGTTTCTCTAAGGTTATGGTATTTATATTTCATTATAAATTTTTGCTTCAACTCTAAGAGAAGTGATGAATCTTTTGAATCTATAAAGCAAACATTATTAACATAGACAATCACTATAACTAGCTCTTTAGTCTTTTTGTCAATGAAGTAATATATACCAGCATCAGATTTGCATTATTTAAATTCTAGAGTTAACATTGACTTAGTTATAGTCTACCACCAAGATAAGCCAGCTTGCTTAAACCTGTATCATGCTCTGTGAAGTCACCAGACTTTCTTTTCTTTGCTAGGTAGCTTAAAACCTTTAGGCTACTCCATCTAAATTTTCTTATTCAAATCACTATAAAGATAAGCAATGTTATGACTCAAGATTCAAGAGTTAGAATCAAAAGTTAAACTTGGGATTGGATTAATTATAAGAGAACTTAATAGAGTTCCTAGTACAATATATCTATCTTATATACTACACTATACTACTGTACATAGCCTACTCTAAAGACCATGTATAAGCCTTGATGTCAGAATCACAAAGAGTAGACTTTGCTTTATTTTCTTTCTTATTTTTATTTTCTTTTTGATTTATTTTCTATTTTTAAACTTAGGGTTAGGATTTAGTGACATGTCACTGTCACATGACCACATAACATGATGGAAAGTAGTAGAAAAATCTAGAAGGAATGATATTATATAATATATTATATATATATTGACTTTAAGAAAAACACATAGTTATTTAGGGTAGGCTAAAGTAAGTAGAGCACAGACTATTAAGTTTTAGTATATAAGATAGATGATTCTGTATAGAGTTCTCTATCAAGCTCTCTTGTGCTAACCCCAATACAAAATTCTTATTCTTGACCTATTTTAAAGTCTTGAGTTTGTAATACTTGAGGCCAATATGAGTTGAGCACATTGTATAACATCATTGTTCCAGAGACTTCTATTATGTTCTATCATAACCATGTGGCTATGTGACTATAACATCACTCTAAACCCTGACTCAAAATAAAAGAGAAACAAAAATGAAAATAAAATAAAAAAAAGAACAATGAAATAAAGTCCAACATTTACAACTCTAACAAATAGTTTTTACATTAACACTGTGGATATCCCAATCTTCAAGGGCAGCAACAGCTAGAAATAAGTGTGTTATCTCATAGCAGACAACTAGAGAATAATTTATCAAAGTTGATTCTCTTGACCTGAGAAAATCCTTTTGTATCAAGCTGAGACCTATAATGACTATTATACTTAATGTTGAATATCTAGCAATTCTTGATTGCTTTTCTTCTCTTAGAAAGGTCTACAACTTCATAGACATTTCTATTCTTAAATTATTTCAACTTCTCAAGATAAGACTCAAGCTATTTATTTTGAATATTAGCTAGTAATCTAGTACTATCTCCAAGGTTTTTGGGAATTGGACAAGACTCTGTTGTATGTTGTGCTAAGAGAAAGCAAATTTGCTCCCCTTTCTCTTGTAAAACATGCCAAGTAGCTAGTGATGGCTGGCTCAGCTAATTTATCTATAAGAGGTGGAATGAATGTCTATTCTACTTCTATCATTATCAACAATGATTGGGCATTTGCCTTTCTATTGGATATCATATGGAGTCCCATTTATCTCAACAATATTGTCAGATAAGTTATATGGATAATCAACTCTATTTATTCTCACTATCCTTGGTAGTGAATTATTAGAGAAATGTTGTATATTTATATTCTGATGGATCCTTTATAATTCCTGATGAGCATTTTTATGCCTATCATAGACCATGTTGGGATTAGAGAACCTCCTCTTTGGCTGTTATAAAGTGTTCTGTCAAATATTGGTGGGATGTTCTTGTTCTCCATAAATATTTCCTTCCCTAAAAGGTATCTGAGTTTGATACTTGGATCTTCTCAATTCAGAACCTTCTTGTAGTGTCTGTAGACCAGGTTTCAAAGGTCATTGAGTGCTGGGTGGTTGCATCTCAATATCAAAGTCAATATTATTTGTCTTTTGAATCTTTACTATGGGTTTTTAGGCCCTGGAATAGGTGGGGGGAAAATGAACTTATAAGAGAGTAAGGGTGAAGATGAACTAGTGGGAGGATTGTTTTGGATAGAAGGAATAGGTGTGTGTGGAATGAGTACTGGAACAGATCTATTTTTCTAGAAGAGTCAGATACTGATGACTCTGTCTCTAGACTTGTCTTGTCTAATAACTTCTCATATAATTTGTGCTCTTTTGTATGAGAGTTAGTGCATTTAGAAGAAAGTTTCTCATCAAAGATGGCATGTATAGAGCAGAAAATAGTATTTCCTTGTGTATGGCACATGAAAAAGTGTCCATTGTCCTCATACCTAATAAATATCATCAATTCAGAGTATAGTGCAAATTTGTTAGCATGAATTTCAATAGGGAGAAATACATAGGCTTCACAGCCAAAGACATGAAAATGCAATGTTTTGGGTTTGTTCCCCAAGAAGATCTCTTAAGGTGTTCTCTATTTAAGACATCTAACAGGTGTGTAATTATATACATGAGCTGTAACTACTATTGCAAACTTTCACCAGGAATCTAACAGACATGCTTCAAGTTATATTGACTGTATTTTTTCAAACAAAGTGTGGTTCAATTATCTGGTATGACTATTTTGTTGGTGTACATATGGAATACTAGTCTTATATATAATTCCTTGCTCTCTTAGAAAGGATTGTAATTCTGATATTACATATTCTCTTCCATTATCAGTATGCAACCTCCTTACAGAATAAAAAGTAGTATTTGACCACATTTGGAAAATAGACTTAATTGCATCTACAGCCTCAGACTTTTTATATATAAAAGCAATGTTGTAAAACAGACACATTTCTGTGTTGGGAAATAGATCTTCTTTGCATCTTTAACATTGTGAAGAATATGATACATAATCTCATTAGAGACATGTCCAAAATAATAATATGAAGTCTCAAAGTTTAGATGTCTTGTTACAAAGCTTACAAGATTGGGAACATTATACTTGAGAATACATGTTCTTACAATCTGGATATTGTTCTAGAGGTTAGAAGTAGCTGATGAGACAGCATCACTAGACTTATCATGAAAAGTGGAACCACTTTTGTCACCTTCTACTTTCAACCCAAACTGAAGAATCTGTCCAGTAGAGAGAAAATGCATCTGCATACTAGGAACACAATATACTAGTCATATTTTTGACACAGCAACCTTGGTAGTCTCTTTCTCAGGATTGAAGATTTCATGTTCAATCAGAACAGTGCTAGAAGTAACTATATATAATAGTACTTTTGAGTTTGCAGTCTCAACTTAGCCATAATTATCTAGAGTCATATTGATAAAGTCAGACTCTTATGAACTTTATATTTAGAGAGATTTACAGCAAAAAGCATGTCAAATAGAATAAATTCATTTTGACTTGAAGCCATACATATATAATTAATTTTTTTAAAACTACAAAGTCTTCTATTGTAGCTATTGTATTGGTGCATGAGATTATATTGTCATATTTAAGAACAGTTTGTATAAGTTGGGTAAAATAAGTTAAGGAGTTTAGTGAATCATCAATCTGTAAAGAAAGAGAGATATTGCAGTTGTTTTCATAGAGTCTTATATAAGAGAAATCAAGCTCAGTAATTTGAGGAACGATTACTGAAAATTTAAAATATGATCATTTTCTGATAATTAGCAAAAATTAATGCTAAACTAGGTATTCTTATGAGAGTCCAAAGATGAGCCCAAAGGGCCTCAACATTAGACTAGCCATATATTAACAAGTTATCTGGTAAGATAAAGTTAAGAATGTTTGAAGCTTAAGAGCTTAAGAAGTTCTTTCTAGCTATTTCATCCACATCAGTGGTCTAAAGAAGTGTTGAAGTATTTAGCATATTGTCAGGAGTAAAAACAGCTCTAGAGTATGTGATAAGAGCAAGAATTGATTTGACACAAATTTTCCAAAAAGAATAGTTAGCAAGGCCAGTAAGTTTAGAAAGAGTAGCAATGAAGTTGGCTATTACTATTCATAAATATAATTAACATAAATTAGGGAGCAAATATAGCCAGCTGAAGTACAAATGTTCAATCCAACCAGTGATAGGTCATTAGTATATGTAAGGTACAAGGGGATTCTAGAGGTATGGAACAATTCAGAATTAGCTCAATCCATAATAGGCTTAGGAGTAACAAGATGTCAGCTTACTAATGAAGTTAGTCAAGTCCTTCTTATCAGTAGAAAGCAGTTTAAAAAAGCACTAATTAGAAATCAAGGTAATTAAGGCTCATAACTTGTTGGAAGGAATAGAGTATACAGTAGCATGGTGTAGTGTAGACAACTGGCAACTACTTATCTATGGTATATACTTATATGGAGAGCTGAAAGAGAGTAACAAAGAAAGATGAGTTGTATTATTAGAGGTGAATATAACTATATAAATTTTTCTATTGACTATCTAATTAGGATTATATGCTTACTAAGCAGAGTACTTTACAACAGTATAAGTACAAAAATAGCTTCTACTCCTTATGATAGCATTGTTCAAAAAACATTCATAATCTATAAGATATTGTGGCAACCACTAGTAAAAAGACCAATAGTAATATAAGCAATAAATCTCAAGATAGATATCAAGTGGAGATTACAAGAGAACTTAACAAGGAGTCTCCAATATATTGCTACCCTATTTATACAATAGATATATAGTCTATGCTATCAATAAATAACCCTATTCTAATGTCCATATATTAGCCATGAGTATACTATGTATACACCATGAGGTGAACATGCTGTTAACATATACTTTGATGTTATCCTTTTAGCCTTTTGTAGTCCAATTTTTCCAAGTCTAGGCCTATAACCTCACATCATGTGTCATATGTTATGTAACTTGTAGTCACATACCTCTTTTTTTTTTTTTTAAATCAACAATTTATTATATGGTGCATAAAGGTAGGCTGTGGTAGCTACTTTCGTAACTATGTACAGAAGAAGCATACTAACAGGAAAATAGGAAGAGAGAAAAGAGAAAGAATGAAAACAGCAACAAAGAGAAGAACTAATTGACAAGAAATGAGAAAAGAAAAGCCAAGATCTACTTAGTGAAATAAGCTACAAGTCTGTAAATGCGAAAGCATTGGGATTAGTGGTCAAGAATATAATAAAGTGGTTCAGTGAGTCTCTTCTAGAGCTTCAATACCCATTGAATCTTTTACACTCATAAAGAATGTGTCTCCTCAATTCGATAGGATAATTGTTGCAAGGACACAAAAAGTCTTTGTTTGGGAAGAATCTTAGCCGATACTCCCCAATAGGGGCATGATTTGTGATAGCTCTTGTAGCACAGGCACATAGCAAGTTAGAGTGGCCAAATACTTGAAGCCATAGACCACCTTTCATGTAAGATAATTCAATAGTATTAAAATTGTCATCTAGAAGATCCAGGAAATGTTTGCCTTTTCTGTCAGATATTTGAAACATCATCTTCCACTGATTGATGATATCATCACTGTCTATCTTCTTGCAAAAGTCCCAGGAAATTTTGCAAGAATAAAGGGGGATAGGATGAAACAATTTAGAATCTTTGTTGATGTCATGATAAAGTCTCCACTTGAGATGGCTTGGACACTTCCAAAATTCGATGGAGTTACCGGAGTTTGAGTTGAAGAAGTCCCACAGCTCCCTGAGAATTGCTGCAGAGTGAAGTTGGAAAGGATGGGAATTACTGTCAAATATTTTCCTTGTAGCATGGATGAAGTCTGTTATGATGATGATCTTGAAGATGATTTCATTAGAGCAGGCTTAATTGATACCACACCTGATAGTGAAAAGTTCTGCCTCTGTGCTTGTCACAAACAAAGCATGGTGCACTGTCTTGGTGAGTGGACGATTCCCTGTGTGTACATGTGATATAGATGTAGCAATATCTTTCTTGATGCTAGCATCTGTTATAACGAGAGCTGTATGAGGTGAAGAAGAGTTATGAAGAACCATGTCATCGAGTTCTTGAGCATGAATTTTGTCTTTTTCTTTTTCTTTTTTATTAACTAAATTGAAAGAAAATCAATCAAAAAAAATATCTATGATGTGAGACCCAGGAGAAAATTCAGGGTTAAGAGGTGAAAAAGATGGGAAGATCCCAAGGGCTTTGATGCAAGAATCAATGAGGTAGCCCTTAGCTATAGTTCTTTGGTGGTTGGTTAGAGAACTGATAGAATGTGGATTTGGGACATTGGGTGAAGGAGGCGAATCATCCATGAGATTTCTTAAGATATGATTGGTGGAGAGCTTGAAGGGGCGAATTAGCGATCTTTTAGCAATTTTCTAGAGGTGAAATCTTATAGGAATAATTCCAGCAATGGCTTCAATGCCCTCTAACAGGAATGTTTTGAAAACACCTAAAATCCAAATGGCCACTCTCCTCTGCATCTTACTCAGGATTTTCATGTGATATGATATCGGGGCTTTGTTATAAAATCATAGCTGAAATCCATATAGTGTCAAGATCGTTGACGGTGGACTTTATTTTCTCTTTTCACTTTATTTTTATTTTTATTTTATTTTATTTTATTTTCTATTTTTAGAACAACTCAGGTTAGGGTTTATCTGTCACACTGTCACATCAAGTCACAAGTTGATGGCAAAGTCACAAGACTGATCACGAGACTAGGGAAGAATGAAGTAGAAGGTTCTGGAATAAAGTGACATTATACAACATAGACAACATATGTTGGCCTCATGTTATACACATGGTCATTAGGGTAAGGTGCACAGCAGTGAGCACGGACCATGAGTAATAGTATATAAGGTAGACTACTTTATACTAGGAACTCTATCAAGTTCTCTTGTGTTTCTCTAATACAAGAGTTGTTCTTATTTCCAATCCTAAGGAATAAGTTTATAACATTGTCCCACTCCAACGTTGACATCAGACATAGGGGAAGAAAAGTCATTCCACATATAACTTGTACTTCTCTTGACTAGGTAATTCACAAAGAAGGTTGTGACTCTAGGATCAAGACCTGCTTTCTCAAGAATGAGAACTAGAAGTTTGTGATTTAGTGACACAAAGAATTGAGAGATATCGAATGCAAGAGAACTTGTGGATTTTTCTTTGGCCTAACCTAACCAAATGATGTGAGTGAGTATGATGCCAGCGTCTATGGTGGACTTGAATTTTAAACTGCCTAGCTGACTCAGATAAATAAAATCGTTACATGTGACTATAAATTGAAGTCTATTGGCAACCACTTTCTCTATGAGTTTGCCTAGAGTATTGAGTAGAACTATGGGGCGAAAAGCTTTCGGCTGGTCATACAAAGTCTTGTTGGGTTTGGGAATAATGATTGTGGTTGAAATCTTGAAGTGTTTAGGCCAATACTCTAGATTGATACATGAACCAGTGATATTGATTATGTTGGTGAAACAGAGGTCGTGTTTGATGATAAATTTTAGATGATGCCAAGTTAGCTTGTCTGGACCCAGCACCAATGTATTGCTACACTTGCTGATTGCTGATTTAAATTCTTCTTTGGAGAACGAACTCCATCTTTGAGAAGGTTTGTGCTCTACTTCGTTAAGGATATTAGGGTCAACTTAGCAATTTAAAGCAGTATTGAAGGTACTGTGGAGCACATTCCACAGGCTGTTGGGGGTAAGACATGGATGGCCTTGATGGTGGGAAGTTTCCTTTTATTAATCCAGTTCATCAGCTCCCATAGACCATAACTCTTATTCACAATTTCTTGGATTTTGTCGTTGAAAAAGGATCTCTTGACATCCTTGACAACCTTCTTGAATTTCTTCCAGTTCTTAAGACTCCTTAATGCTCTGTAGTTATCAAGAGAATGACTACAATCTTCTGTCCACCATTGTTTGGAGTGCTTGGATATTTTGGATTTTTTTGCATTTTTTGACCAAGCTTGGTCGATGATCGCACTGAGTTGGTTGACTACTTGCTCCAATTTATCGATGTCCTCGATGTTGGATATGTCCAAATTCTTGAAGTTCAAAATAATATCTTCAATGAATACTGATTCTTGGTTGCTTTTTGGGGCCAAAGTTAGTTTTGACGTTTGGATGATCTCTTCGAATAGAGGGATATTGACTGAAAGAGGAGTGTGATCTAAAGATAGTCGAGACTCAGAGAGGATGGAGTGTTGATCGAGTTTGGATGAGCCATAGCGGAGGGACATGAGATCGATTACAGAGTTCGACTCTCCTGCCATATCAGAGTATCTAGTTGGGCAAGGGTTAGTTGGACTAGACAGTGAGAGATTGAAAGAATCTACTATAATAATTAAATCATTGCTGGTAGATGAATGAAAGGGAAAAGAGGAATCCTATAGACTGTCTCTAGTATTAAAGTCGCCCGTCATGAGAATAACATTGTCAATATTAGCTTCAGTATCCTTAAGGTACTTTAAAGCTGTATAAGATGAATCAGAATAAATGTTCAAGATATAATAGCAAATGTTGTTATTGGAAAAAGAAATAAGGCTGATGTCTCTATGATTAATGATGTCTTTGTGTAGAAGAAAGTGAAGCACAGAAAGATGATTGTTGACATATGTGATGACTCTAGGGAAGTCTTTATCGTTTGAAGGAGTTCTGGCAAAGGAAATCCAGTTGGGGTGATAGCTGGAGCCCATGAGGGGATCTCCCTCGCGATTTGAGGTACTGGGTATTTTTTGGATTTCAGACCACAGAGGTTCCTGAATTAAGATGATGTCGAAATGGACTAAGGTTTTGAGGAGGGTGTTGACTAAGAGAGAGTTCTTGCAAATGTTTTGCGAAAAGATCTTGAGGTTTTTCACAATCATTAATGAGTATTGCTGTTCACTTCAGAGTGGATTGATTTGGATCTGTTCTCATGGATCTCAGTGTACTTCTTCTGATGCCATTCCCTATTGAACCTGTAATGCCAAAATGGGCATTGGTTGGAGTCTGCTTGATGGTCTCCATGACAGTTCAGACACTTGAACGAGTGAAGGCATGATTCCCTTTTTTTGGTTTCTTTTTTTTGGTTTCCAATCTTGACAGGTTAACCTTGGTGTTAGCCTTGTAGCACCATCCAAATTCTCGGTGGTGTTCTGATTTGTGTGGCCTATTGCATTTGATACATTTAGTCCCTTGAATTCTGCACAGAAATGTTGCGTGACCCTACTTCCAGCAGTTTTTGCACTGTGGTACACTGGGGTTCATGTTGGCTCCCCAAATGGTCACAATATAATTACCGATGTTGAAGCACCTGTTAATAAGCATCTTTGCATTACTACTGCTCTGTATGTCCCATATATCTAACCAAACAATAGACATATTGGATTTTGGTGAGACCTTTATCACTCTTGGCTTCGATATAAGAGAGATGTTATCGAAGATGTGATTCTGTTTGAGAATCATTTCGATGTCATTCAGAGTGAGTTTATCTTGAGAGTTCACATGAGGGAAGAATGCAATGCCAATGATCTTCAAGTAGGATTTGGATTTAGGGAGATGCAGTTTGTCCACCTGGAGGGAGTTGATGTCATTTGAGTTCTTGACATAATTGTTGATGATAGACATGTCAGATTGCTGTGATACTTTGTTGGTGATGATAGTGATTTCTGTGGGGTCAGAGTGGATGTAGTTGGCTAGAATGTCTGATTTAGTGTTGTGCAAGAGTCTGTTTATGTTAGCTACATGAAGAGACAAGCTCTTCATGAAAGAATTGATATTGTTCCTGCTCATAGGAATAATTACCTGTTTTCTAGAAGGACCTTTGGTTGTCATCTTGATACATGGTTTTGGTTTGGTTTGGCCATTGATAATGTTATTAACCTGGTCAACCTTTTGAGTGTTGAGGGAAGAGAACATTTCTTTGATTTTCAATACTTCCAACGTGTTGTTGGATGTTTTGGTGGCCTGAGTATAAGACTTGCCAGAATTGTTGATATTACCTTGAACTTTGTTTTCAACTGTAGGTTTATTGGGTAAGAAATACTTGGAAATGACAGTAACTTCCTTCTTAGTTTTGGCCAGGAGAGAGGGCAGTGGTGGGACTTTGTTGATTGTGACTGGGTTTAGGTTCTTGGTAAATTTATGAGTCAGCAAGAGGACTACTCTTGGAGTAAGTTTGAATGAAATCCTTTCCCTAAGTGTTTTAGATTGGTTGTCAGTGTAGAGTGAATCCCAACTAGATTGATAGATTGAAGATAAAAAGTTCCAGACTGTGTCACTGATGCCATCAAAGTCATTCAGGTTATTGGATAATTTTGGGTTGATCTTCTTGTTAGAGATATATCTCACCATGAAGTTGAGCAATTGCTTAATATTCTTCATATCTGAAGCAATTTGTTCGATAGAGCTGTAAAGAGATATGTGTCAAGATTGCTGAAGATGGACTTAATTTTATTTCTCCTTTTCATTTGTATTTTCATTTTCAATCTATTTTCTATTTTTAGAACTAGGGTTAGGGTTAAGTGACAAATATCACGCTGTCACATGACAGGTCACATCAGATGACATGGTCACAAGTTACATGACACAAAGAAGAACGTAGAAGGTTTTGGAAGGATGATGTCATATAATATGTTAAATATATATTGGCCTTATGGTATACACATGGCTGTTTAGGGTAGGGTAGAAATAGCTAGCACAAACCATGAGTCTAAGGTATATAAGGTAAACTATCTTGTACAGAGCTCTCTATCGAGTTCTCTTGTGTAAACCCTATACAAGGTTCTTCCCATTGACTAACCCTAAGGTCTTTGAGTTGTAACAATATGGAATGGAAATCTCCACTCCAAAGATCGGGTTCTGTGGAGACATTCAGATTGTAAGGGAGTTGGGTGCTAATAACAACGTCATCAACATTGCAGGGAGCTTGACCACATATTCTGTCAGTAGAAATATAACCACTATAATTTACCTGAATAGAGGATGCCTCGATGTTTCCACCTTGAGGCCTTATGATGCTAGTAGTCTCAGCCACCTTCCTGAGATGAATTTCTTTCTCCCATTCATCCTTATAGGATAACACAGGAGATTCTACTGGTGGGTCAGAGTCAATGTCCATACCGTTATTCATTGCTACTCTCTTGTGATAAATAGTAGAGGAGCAAGTTAAGGACATAGAGGTATCTCTTGACCAGTTCTTATGGATTTGAGAGGGTCTATCTCTTGAATTGTTGTTAGTAACAGGATTGGTCCCTGTGGGCTTGTCCATCCCCATGTTGTTGGAAATGTTCATGGTAGGTAAAGAGGTTTGTTGGTTGTTGGACAAAATTGTAGTGCTAAAAGATGAAGGAAAAATGAATTTATTTGCTGACTTTCCAATAGGTGCTACCATACAAGATGGTGGTAAGAGGAAAAAGCTTTTTGGTCACATACCTCTTTATCATCAAAGAAAATTAAAAAAAGAAATATTAAATCAAGGAAAATAGATAAAAAGAAAAGAAAAGTGTTAATATCCAAGCACATCATAATATAAGGCAGCTCTTCTTTGCATTTTCTTTAGCTTATTTAGAGATCAATGAACTAAAAGACCCTTGAAGTACTAAAGCTGAAACTTGTATAGAGTAATTGAAAGAACACATGTTCCATATAAAAGTTGTTTATATCCAGGCAAAGAGCCTCTTGTTGAATTTTCTAGCATTTTCATACTTTTGATAATTAATAATACTTTGTTGGCATAATAGTAAGTGTGATATCAAAATATGAGCTTTTTGTTGAAGAAAAAGCACAAATATCACTAGATATTCTTTTGTTTCAGAACTGTATCTCTTAGTGGCCTTAAATATAGAAAGAGAGGGTTAAAATTCTTTGTGGCTCTGGAGAAATGAAAAACTTTGGACTTGTCATGTTCAATAATGAGCCCAAATTGTAAGAAAAGAAAAGAAATAATATTATAGCTACAAAAAATATTTGTATTTGATTTCTTAGAATTTTTCCTAAGAAATGAAAAAACCATCATCAACAAACAATAAAATGGAAATCAGAATAAAGATAAAGAGATTTTTTGATCTTTTTTTCAGAATATGAAAAATAGATACAATATAAAAAGCTGAAAGAATAAGCAAGAGGACTGACTCTTGTTCAATACCAATGTCTACTCTAAGAAAAGAGGAAGTGGATAAATCACAAATATATTGAGTTCATCTGTTAATTAAATAATCAGAAAAGAAATCAGAAACTTTGAAACCAAAGTCTGTTTTAGTTAAAATCATAGAAAGAAGATAATGATTCAACAAGGAAAAGAACTGCACAATGTCAAATGCAAGAGTGCTTGTATGAAGTCCTTTTTATTATAACTCAAAGTTCTTAGAGCTGGATAGTAAGGCAAAAATGTTATGACTTAGGCTTATATGTTAAAGTGAAAGACACACTCTTGTATTGAGTAACACAAGAGAACTCAATAGAGTTCCTAAGTGCAAGATGTCTACCTTATATTAACTACTAATGGTCTGTGCTACACTTCTTGAGCCCTACCCTAATGACCATGTGTTTGTCTTGAGGTCAATATGTATTAACTATACTATATGACATTATTATTTCTAAAACCTTCTATGTCATTCTATTGCATCACATGAGCATGTGACTTATGTGACTGTGACTGTGGTCTGTGATATCACATCTTGTTTTCTTTATCTATGTCCAAAATAAGGAAAAAGGAATAGAAACTCAAAATAAAATAAAGAAGAAGAAAAGAAAAATAGAATAAAATCAAGTCCATCATTCACAACTCTGACAAAAAACCTTGTATTAGGGTTTAACACAAGAGAACTTAATAAAGAGATCTGTACTAGACTATCTACCTTATATACTAAATTCCCATGGTCTGTACTACTACTACTCTAGCCTACCCTAAATTGACTATGTATTTGTCTTAAGATCAACATATGTTATATATGCTGTATGACATCTTCCTTCTATTGCTATCTCATGACATATAACCATTACTATAACATATGACAGTGATGTCATGCCAATTCTAACCTCTGTTCCCAAAATAGAAGATAAGAGAAAAGAAAAGAGAAGAGAAGAGAAGAAAGAAAAATAAAGTCTAAAGAAAAGTCAAAAGAAACTTGAGTCCAAACTTCATAAGTCTGATATTACTCTTTCTTCAAGGTTTCTACTCCTGGAGAAACTATTAGCTTCTCTTGATGTCTTTCTCTTCCACTTTACTCAATTCCTTTTTAGTTTTCTTAAATACTCCTTCTCAAACTTCTCATCATCCCATTTATACAACATTTTTGCTATATATTTCTCTGGCAATTCTTCTCTCCTAAAGTCTTTTTCTTCTGCTATATCTAGTTTCTTCTGCCTCCTTATCTCTGTGCTTATCTTTTCTTTAAATTCTGCTACTAATTCTTTTGCATTTTCTAAATCCTCTTCTCTCTTCTAGCTATTATGCTCCACTATAAACCCCTTCTATCACACTAAGTACTTTACAACTCCTCTCACTTTTTGTTTATTCAATATTCTCTCTACTTTCTATTTCTCAACTCCTTCTACTTCTATCAGTTTCACCTCTTCTTTTTTTTGCTCCCCTACTTGATTCTTATATTATACTATTCAACTGACATTCACTACTGGATGGATTCTCTTTAAAATAGGCAGTTGTAATTTGACTGCATTGGTTGATACTATCTCATTGATGATATATGAACCAATATATCAATCTACTAATTCCCTTGCTGGTTGTTCTTTGAACATCAAGTCTTTTGTACTCAACATAATCTTATCTCCAACCTTCCATACTTCAGCTTTCTTCCTTCCTCTATCCACTTGTCTCTTCATTTTCTTCTGTGCTCTCATTAATGCTGCTCCAGTCTTTTTCTATACTTTTCTCATTCTTTTAGTAAATTCTGTTGCTTTCTCTATTTTTCCTTTCCTTCTTAAATCTACTCCCATTCTTATTTCTCTTCCATAGTTTGCCATAAACAGAGACACTTTAGTTGTCAAATATATCTTGTTGTTGATTGCAAACTCTGCTAATGCTAACTATTCTGACTAATCCTTTTGTTTGTGATCTATGAAGAATCTCAAGTACTGTTTTAACTCCTAATTTATCCTCTCTGTCTAACCATCTGTTTGTGGATAGAAAGCTGTTGACAACTTTGTTTCAATCTCCAACATACTATTCAACTCCCTTGTCATTTCTACTACAAACTGTGGTCCTTTGTCTGACACTATACTCTCTGGCAGCCTATACAACTTCCACACATTGTCTCTAAACAGTCTTACTAGTTCTTCTGCCAATGTTTCTTTTGTTGTTGCTATAAAATATGCCATCTTGGACAATCTATTGCAGACTACTAAAATTGCATATTTCCCAGCTACTAATAGCAACTTCATGATAAAGTCCACCATCAGATGTATCTATGGTTTCTCTGGAACCTCACTCAACTTCAACTTCCCTACTGATATCTCCATTCTATTCTTTATCTTCTGACACACATCACATTCTTCTACATATTTTCCAATATCTTTTGTAACTCCTGGCTACCAACAGTTCCTTATCACCAACTCCATTGTCTTCCACTTTCTTCCATGTCCTGTTACCAATGTATTGTAATGTAACTGAATGATTTCTACTCTTAAATTTTTATTCTTCAACACATACATCTTATCCTCCTTCAGCACCAATTCTTCCTCTATCTGCCACTCCTCTCCTCTTACTACTTTTACTCTTGATTTCTTCATCTCCTCTACTACTCGAACTGCTTCTTTATTCTTACTTCTAGCTTTTTTTATTTTTTCTACTATGTTTACCCCTGGTCCATGTATTACTACTTTATGTAAACTATGTAACCAGCAGTCCTTAATAACTACTTGATTCTCATTATCCTTTTCTATCTCTACTTTCTAGTCTGGTTGTTTACTAAGTCCATTCACCTTCCTTATCTTTGTGCCTGATACATACTTCAAGGTAAAGTTGAATCTTGACAGATATAATGCCCATTAGGCTTGTCTGTAATTTAACTTCTATGCTTTTATGAAATACTTCAAGTTCTTATGATCTGTCCAGATCTCAAACTTATATTTTGCATCTTTCAGCAAATTTCTTCAGTTTTCTAAACCTCTTATTACCACTAACATCTCCTTGCCATGAATCTCATAATTTCTTTTAGTTTTGTTTAGAAATTTTAAAGAGAAACACTACTGGTCTCTACTTCCTATCTCTGTACTTTATAGATAATACACCTTCTGTAGTATAGTCTGATATGTCAACTTCCATTCTCATTTTTTTTTATCTAAGTCTAGTGCTACTAATACTAGTTCTTTTGTGAATCTCTCTTTCAACTCTCTAAATGCCTTTTTTTGTCTTTCTGTCTACTCCTATTTCTAATTCTTCTTAACCATATCATGTAATGGCCTAGCTATGAATATGAAGTCTTTAATAAATTAGTAGTAGTAGTTTGCCAATCCTAAGAACTTTTGCACATCCTTGACATACTTTGGTGTTAGCCAATCCTAAACACCTCTTACCTCTTAATTCCTTTTGGTCTTATCATGACTCCTAAAAATCCTACTTTTCTAACCTTCTACTTGCACTTCTCTAGCTTTACATACAAATTATTCTTGGCTAACCTCTTCACTACTTCTTCTACTAGCTTATCACACCCTTCTTCTATCTCCATATCAATGATTATATTATTAATGAAGCTTGCCACTTTCCTAGTATTGATGAGATTCCATAGGATTTTGTTTATCATGGTCTAGAACATTGCTGGTGAGCTTGTCAGCCCAAAAAACATTACTGTTGGTTTGAATGATCCATCTGGTGTCATAAACACTACCTTTCACTTATTTCCCTCTTTTATCTATACATTATTATATCCCCACTGCAAGTCTATCTTTGTAAATACTTTTTTCATACCAATATTTTCTACTATGTTTGAAATCAAAGGTAGGGGGTAATTATTTTTTATAGTCTATTCATTAAGATACCTATAGTTCTAAACTATTTGCTTCTTACTGTTTTTCTTGCCTATGAAAAACACTAGTACTATTTGAGATGACTTTGAGGGTCTGATATATCTTTTCCTCAGTTGTTCTGAAATAAACTCATGCATTTCCTCTCTCTCTTCTCTCAATAATGGATACACCTTCCTCTTCCTCAACATAAATCCCTTCTTTGTATCTATTGCATGATCCCAAAGTTTCCTTGTGGGCATCTATTCACTTGCCTTCTTACTAAAGACCTGGATCCACTTTTGGAACTTTTCTGAAACCAACTTCCTTGCTTCTGCTTCTGACTTTGCTACTTCCTTTTTCTCCTTCCAAATCTCCTATTTCTCTACTACACTTCTTACTTCTATCCTTTTTTCTTTCCTCAGTTTTTTCCTTTCTTTCTACTTCCTTTTGTTTTTGCTACCTTGCTTTTCCTTGCTTTGGTATTTACTGCTTTCCACATTCTTCTGGGTATCTTGTCATCTTTACTTTTCCTATTCTCCAGTCAATCTCAGGATTGTGGCAAGCAAACCACAGCATTCCCAAGATTATATTTCACTTCTGTTTATCTATTATATCTATCTTTGTCCTCTCTCTATATCTCTGATAATAAATGTTTACCTCTACTATATTTTCTATTGGTCCTTTCTTGTTGAAGGTCCCATTCACATTTCTTACATATATTAGATTTTCTATTTTCTTCAACTTAAATCTCTGCTTTCTTGCAAACTCCAAACTCATGACTAACCCTATAGCTTCACTATTCAACAATGCTTCCACCATTACTCCTTCTTGTGTATCAATCATCTCTAGCCCAATTTTCACTATAACTTCTCTTAGCAGGTTCCCATTATCCAGATTGCAACAGGATATATTATCTACTACTCTACTGAGTATTACAAATCTGTTATTGTTGAAATCTAATCAAGAACTATTAGATCTCCCTCCCTATTTAAATTGCTCTATCTATTATTACAATTGTCCTCATATTTCATCCCTCTTACTTGGCCTATAATTTGTCTTCTACAATTTTGTATTAGATAGCCAAATCCTTTACAACTATAACAATTCCTCCCCATATTTACATTCATGGCATATGAGTTGTATTATACCAACCCTACCCTCTAATTAGGACATACCATTACTGTATTTGCCCTCTCTACTCCTTCTATTGGAGTGGTCTTTACCAGCATCTACTATTAGGGAATTTTCTGTCTCTTAGGCCAAACTTGAAACTATGACAATTATTGCCCTTGTACCCCAGTATTACTCAACCCTGGTATTGGTGCCCTATTATCTCTTTGCCCCCTCAGTCTCTTCTGCTTTCTCCTGCTCTTTCTCCAGTTCCTATTTAATGTAGTTGCTCTATCATACCATTGCTTAATTGAGTCCAGTTGTCATTCTAACTTCATGAGCCTTTGGCATATACATATAGTAGTATTGATACCTCTTTTAAACTCCTCTACTAATGATCTACCCTTGTATCTACTTTCTCTAGCTGCTCTCCTAAATTCTTGCACAAACTTCTCTATTGTTTTTCTTCCCTACTCCAACTCCTTTAACTCTGCTACTTTTACTGATTCTTTACCTCCTTCTCTGAATTCTTTTCTTATATCTGCTAAAAATTCCCCAACAGTCTCATATTCCAATACCCTCTCCTCTAGATTTTCTAATGTATTTTCCTTCTAAACATCTACTATCCTTTTTTGCATATATAATAACATCCATTGAATATACTCTTTTACTGTTGCCTCCTATATCTTTATTCTTATATATAATCTATATGACATTATGAAATCTAAGACTTTAGATAAGGCTTCATCAAATATTTATGGCCTAGCCACTTCTATGCTTGCTCTTTCTTTGCCTCCTTGAGCCTGAAGAGCCTGGAGTTGTGTCTACAATACTACAAGCTGCTCTTGTTATTGTTAGATAATTTACTCATAATTGATAAAGTTATGTTAACTTATATTGTAAAGAGAAGAGAGTGAAATTGGTAATAGTGATAATGATAATAGTGGTAGTATGGGAGGTGATAATGTGTATAAAGGGAGGGCAGAACCTGTGCTGGTTTTTCTTTCTGATTCATATTCTAATAATGCTGAAATCTTAGTATATGATAGTAAGCCTTTTCTTATCCTACCTATATATTCTACTGACTACTAACACTATATAATTTTGGTCTAAGAAGACCTTTCTACTCTAAGCAGTGTTTTAAGAATGTTTGCTGTTTCTTTACATAGACAAATCACAAGTGAATATGTAGCACAAGGCTAATATAAGAAATGATAGCTATCACATCTATATAAGGTAATATGTCTAAGAAGTACCAGTAAACTTTAATACCAACATGTTAAGTTCACAAATAGTGGACTTAGTTTCTCATTATTTTATTTTCTGTTTTTACTTTCTTTTTATTTTATTTTCTTATTTTTCTATTTTTAGAACATAGGGTTAGGGTTAGGTCACAAGACACAGAGAATGAAGTAGAAGGATCTAGAACAGATAACATCATACAACATAGACACCACATATTGGCCTCATGTTCTACACATGGTTATTTAGGGTAGGATGCACAGTAGTGAGCACAGACCATGGCCAGTAGTATATAAGGTAGAATAGTTTGTAGAGAGATCTCTATCAAGTTCTCTTGTATTACTTAATACAAGAGTTGTTCTATTGTCCAACTCTAAGGGCTTTAGTTCATAACACAACAGATGGCCAAGCTTTGCTTGCTTAGCTAGTATATCTCTTAAGCCTAGGATCTGGCTATATCTTCTTGACTAGAAAGCAGTGCTGCTTCCTGGTTGAGGATAATAAGAGAGTAAAGAGGAAAATAGAGAGGATCCTATATTAGATAGTCTCAAAAGATGGAATTAAGTTCTAATGTTATGATTCAAAGTTCTTAAAGCTGAACAGTAAGGTGAAAACTTTGTATTAGAGTTTAATACAAGAGAACTTAATAGAGAGTTCTGTACTAGACTGTCTACCTTATATACTAAATTCTCATAATCTATACTACTACTACTCTAGCCTACTCTAAATTGACCATGTGTTTGCCTTAAGGTCAATATATGTTATATATACTGTATAACATCTTCCTTCTATTGCTATCTTGTGACATGTGACAGTGATGTCATGCCAACACTAACTCTTGTTTCCAGAATAGAAGATAAGAGAAAAGAAAAGAAAAGAAAAATAAAGTCCAAAAAAAAGTCAAAAGAAACTTAGGTTTAAATTTTATAAGTCTGACACTTTTACCTATTTTGTTTAAATAAGTTAAGTTAAGAAAATTCCAGCATTAATAGTTGGTCATGGCTTAATGTCTTCTAATTGACTCAGATGGATAAAATTGGAAGTAATAGAATATATTTAAAGTCTATAGCTTATTATTTTTTCAATTAATTTTCCTAATGTGTTAAAAAGAACAATGGGGCAAAAGACTTTTAGGACTGTCATAGAATGGCTTATTTGGCTTGGGATAATAATAAATATAGATTTTTTAAAATACATCAGCTAATAGTTTATATCAATACATGTATTTGCAATGTTGACAATATTTAAACAATATTTAGTATTGTTCATTATTGCCTTGAGGTAATTCTATAAAATATGGTCTGGGTGTAATATAGAAGAACTGTTATACTTGACAATCACATCTTTGAGCTTAGCAATAGAAAATGAAGACTACTCTACTTGTCAGTATGAAGAAAGTTTATTGAGTAGTTATATGTTAATAGGTTTATCTTAAGCAGAGTTGTACAATTGATGCAATACTTGCCATAAATTATTTAATTTATTACATAGATAGCTATTGAACTTGATGGTCTTTGTTAATGGTAGTTTTTATTTTCTAATCCAATTCATTAGGTCTTATAGTCTCTTATTAGACAAAGTGATTTCTTGAATCTTATTATCAAAAAAAACAAGTCTTTATTGTATTCTTCCATCCATCATGCTTTAAATCTTTTAGTGATGCTGACTAATTTCAAATATTTGTTCCAAAAATCTTTAGCTATGGATGTAAATTCTTGATTTATTCTTTTAAGTGTTTCTTGACTTGTAATGTTGAACATCTTTATAGAGCCTAGCTTGGACCCTATATCTAAGTTCATTAACAAAATTTTTTTCTTTGTTACTATTCTTAATAAGTTATTGTTTTTCTCTTGAATAAATTATTTTTCCAGAGTAATAGATACTGACAAAGGAGTGTAATCTGATGAGCTTCAAAGTTTAGATGATATGATGTAATTGTTGAATTCTTCTAACCCTATCCTGAAAAACATAAGATTGAGAATAGAATTTGATTTTTGAGAATTATCTGTGTAACATATTAGTACCAGATTGATAGACATTGATAATTCTAGGCCAAAACTATCTACAACTTCTCAAAGTATATCAGTGTAAAATGAATAGTAAGAATATGAAGGGTTCCAATTATTATCTCTAATATTAAAGTCTTCTGTCATAATAAGGATGTTATTTAGATTAACCTTAGTATCCTTTAGATACTTCAAGATATTCTGGTAATCATATGAATAGACATTTAGGATAAAATACATGATACTGTGATTGAAAAAGAAGATAAGATTGATATCACAATGATTTAAAATATCTTTTTTAATAAAAATCTCAGTCTGATCAGTCTGATGTTGATATATTTAATAACTCTTGGATATTTGTTATTGTCTAAAGTTGATTGTGTAAATATAATCCAAGATGGATAGTAAGAAGTGCTAATAGTATTTTCTCCTTCTTCATTCAAAAAGCTTGGCACTTGTTGGATAATAGACCAGATCAGTTCTTGAATAAATAAGACATCAAATTTTTTGTTATTTTCTAAAATAATATCAGTAAGAAGCCTATTCTTCCTAACATTCTGTAAAAAAATGTTGAGTGTTTTTGAAATCATGCCTTACTACCACCTACATTTGAGCAAATTGAATTTGCTCTGATTTCTTAGAGCTCTTGAGCTTTCTTACTATGCTAGTCACAATTAAATCTGTATTTCCAGAATGAACAGTTGTAGCTATTCACCTAATGGTCATCTTTGCAGTTGATATATTTGAATGAGTGGGAACATAGCTCTTATTTTGGAGTTTTGAGTCTAGATAGGTTGGTTTTTAAAGTTCATTTTACAACACCATGTTATTTCTCTATGGTGTTCAATTTTATGTGGTCTATTGCATTTTTGGATTCATATGCATGGTATGTGAATATGGTATGGTCCCACTTCTAGTAATTTTTACACTGGGGGACTTCTAGGTTCATGTTAGTACTATGAATCATAGCAATATGGTTACTGATGTTAAAGCATCTGTTAATTAACATTTTTACTTTAGAACCATTCTGGAAGTCCCAGATATTGACCTAAATAATAGCCATGTCTGATTTTGGAGATATATTAATGATGTGGGAGTATTAGGCATGGTTCGCACTTGAAAATGAAAGTTCACAGAGTTGGCTTGGACATGTACAGAGTGTAGAAACTCCTGCAATGAGCTTGGCGATGCAGACTTGCCAGAACAACCTTGGCCTTAACTTATGTGTTGTGCCTCTTACAAGCCATGTGGTCACAATTTCAGAGATTGGTCTTATAGGGAGTGATAAGGAGAGGAGTAAAGCACGTTACCATTGACACCAGAGATTTAGTGTCAACTTTTAGTTGATTATCAGGCTAGCTACTACAAGGGGTCACTAGCCTTAAATACATAAAATAACAAAAGGAGTAACTAAAACAGATCTCCAAGCAAGTGTTTCATTAGTGAAACACTATATAGGAGTTCAGATTTGGAGAGGAGAAAAC
>Ga0157364_1000759_pt1 | contig 24276 bp, 21 predicted proteins | sample AttsexASBM2_FD_111476 | JGI IMG/M metagenome (GOLD analysis project Ga0157364, IMG submission 111476) | Fungus gardens microbial communities from leaf cutter ant in Ribeirão Preto, State of São Paulo, Brazil - Atta sexdens ASBM2 | ecosystem: Host-associated > Fungi > Mycelium > Unclassified ...
AAGGCATTGGTTTGCTAAATCGACATACAAGAAGATTGTATCATGGGTTCGAATCCCATTTCCTCCGGCACGGAAGTGGAACGGGCGGGCGAAATTACGTGAGAGAAAGAACCTCTTGGTGGAATCCAGTCCCCCGGAGGACAGAATAGCACTACTTAGTGACTAGGATCGGAGAGCCCGTTGCGCCTTGTTTTTTTTTGTTTGACCGGCCTATCTTATTTCTATAAGCAAGCTCCCTCCGGCCGTCCAGTCCCTGGACGGCTCTCGGTTCTTGAGCATGTTGGGGGATTAAGCGGCAGTTGAAAGAGCTGCTCGAAAGCTTGACGAACAAGCGAAAAAGCCTAACTTTTTTTATTAGTTTAGTAAAGGGCTTGCTTTTCCCTTACTAATCAAGTGGTAAGGTAGGGCGCTATTCGATGAAGAAAACAGACTTTAGGAAAGTGGTTCAGGTAGCTCAGCTGGTTAGAGCAAAGGACTGAAAATCCTTGTGTCAGTGGTTCGAATCCACTTCTAAGCGGGCGAAGGGTCCAAAGGACACGTAGCCGGGAGCGAGCCGGATTTGGAAATAAAAGTGAAAGAGTAAGCCAAAAAATGTGAGCGCTCCTGCACTATACGGCTTTTTGGCTGAGGGTTGGTGTGGCTTGCTGGAGGCAGATTTTCTAAAAAAAGCGGTGGATTACTCGGATTGGTTCTCGCGTCCCTGTGCCCAAAAGGATGGGCGAGTTCGGTTCAAGTGTTCATCGATCGGGTGGATCTATATGCTCCGGGGTGGTGAGACGAGGTGTAGCGCAGTCTGGTCAGCGCATCTGTTTTGGGTACAGAGGGCCATAGGTTCGAATCCTGTCACCTTGATGTGATGGGCTGAAGTGCACAGCCCTGCAGCCTATGAAGGCAGGCGAAAAAAACGCACATTTGGTTTGGAGTCAAAAGTGGATGAAAAAACTCTCTTTCTTTCTTAATTGTATTATTAAAATTAGTGTTCTCGTAGCTACGATGGTTTTCGGACGTTTTCTAGGATCAGAAGGTATAATGACCACTCCAGAATTTATCCTTCTTTTATTCGTTCTTTTAGTGAGTTTGACTCTAGGTTATAGAATTCTACTTGCAAAAAGCAAAAAGAGTTTGATTCTTCTTTTCCTAATCTATTGTTTCCTTGCTTAAACCCTCGGGGAAACTGGGTAAAGCCCCGCATTCATTTGAGCTGCAACTTATCATTCTAGTTGATGAGTTAAGAAGTCGAATCCAAGTCACGTCGCATCCCACTAGTTTGATTGAGTTGTCTCAGGGCAAAAATTCAATTCATTCTTCTTTGGTTAATTCCCTCTGTAAGCAAGACCTTTCTGGAATTCAATCTTGATAGCCCATTGAGACTCGTACATGAAAGTCGGATCTTTCTTGCTTACATCAGAGCCATCAGAGCTTATCCTGGTCTCACTAAAGACCAGAGAATCCCTCTCCTCTCGTCAGTAGCTGTCTTAAACCTGGAAGTTCCGTCGCTACCTTACTTAATCTATATCTCTTTCACCTCAACCCCAGGCAACCTCAGCATACTAATATTCAAGTCTAATTCCCCTGTAGGTGATGTCGAAGGATCAGTTGGCAAGTCGAATCCTTACTTCTTGTTTGCAGCTACCGACCCCGACTAATCGCTTCGCACCTTTCATCTATCTATCTCCGTAACAATGCCGTTAAGCTTCCCTTTTAGAGGGAGGGCTTTCCCTTCCGGCTCTCGCATGTAATAGTCATAGTCCGCTGTGACCCTTCGAAACCGTAGCAAGCCCAGTTTCGTATCAAGCTGTGTGTGGTATAATCCCTTTCTTTCTCCAACTAGTCCATTAGTTGGTCTATAATCTCCTTCGTGCCGTCAGTAAGATTGAAATCCCTCACTCCGTTCAGAATAAAGTAATGTAATTCAGGACCTTTCCAGTCAGATAGTTCGTTTAGCAAGAGTACTTCTAAGTAGTAGCTCGCCGTCTCTATGCAGCGAGTGGAGTGCATAAGTCAAGCACGGACACGGAACGAGACAAGCTGCTCAAGTCAGTCATCCTTTCCTAATCATTAAGGAAAGGATACTCTCTGACAGACACTGTTGCTCCCTGCTATCCTATACCAAGCTGACTGAATGCTAAAGCCTCGCTCGTACTTCCTTCCTTGCTTTCAAGCCCAGTTTCTTCTGTCCTCTCATTTACAGTAGTGCTTTCTCTCGGGATTTACCTTTCCCTGCTTCAGAAAGTCAGTAGTCCTTTCTTCCCTTCCCTTCAAGCTATGCTTACACCGGTCATGCATACTATTGACAAGAAGGCTACCCATGTCCCCGCTGTCCACGCTTTGACTTCTTGATTCGCCTGAGGTAAATGAAGATAGATGGCTTTCTACCTAGAAAGAAAGGAAAGGATTGAGTCTAACATGCATACAGGCTTCCCGGAGCTACTAACACCTTGTCCCCCTAGAAAGGTCTTTCTTCAAGACCCTTAGATCTCCTTCGGTAAAGGAAGATAAAAAAAGCGACTCACATCACATACAATAGTAGATTGGTCCATTGGGAGCTACTACTTTCCTCTTTGTTCAAATGCTCGGAAATCTTCAACTGGACTTGAAAGAATGGGGAATTACAGCATGGGAAATCCCAGTATTCAGAAAGTAGAGCGTGAAGCAAGAAAAAGGGAATCCCGTTGAAAGCATGCTAAGAGCGAATCCCGATAGAAAGTAAGTTCTCTTTACCTAGTTAAGTTTGCCATTAGTTGGGAATGAACTGGATGTAGTTCTAGATATAGTAAAATGTGCAGTAAACCTTTAGTAGCTTCCGTGAGTTCAAATGCAGAGAAGAAGTTAGCCTAGGGTAAGGTGTAGTTTAGTGATCCGAGGTTCAATAGAATTCAACAGTCAGTCAAGTCAGTGTGCACCGAGGGAGGAAAGATTTATAGTAAGTGTGCAGTGGACCTATTAGCCTCTTTTTCATTCAACTAATTCATAGTTCACTTAGCCCTCTAGCTTCAAGCTATCAGTCAAGTTAGGAGGAGGATTGAATCTGGACTTCCTTTCCTTGCATCAAAACTTTCCTTGTCTGTTGGCGAATACGGGATTGTCTCTGTCGGAATCGAGGTCAGATCAAGACTGGCATGAAGTGATGGGATTGAACTTGAACTCTCAGGTGAGGCATTTCCTCTATCAAGCATTACTGCCGGAAAGAAGAAACTAAGCAATAAAGCGGGGATGGAAAGGAAGTGTTCAGCTGTGGTCAATCGAATCTGCAACTCGGCTTTCTCATCTCATTCCGAAGTCAAGTCAGGAGTCAAAGTTCATCCCTCATCTACTGCCTTTCCAGGGAGTTCAGTTAGCCCTTTTCCTTGGGAATGAACTGTATGGAGTTGCTTGTACTGGGGATTGGCTTAGCAGGAAGATTGGATATGATTCTACTCGAGGTTTTTATTCTTATTCTTACTTTAGAGTGAATAGTGAAGATGGACTTACTAAGACTAAGCGCTTTCCTGAAAGGAAGGAGTATGCAAGGCCTTTTTTTCGTATTTTTCGGCCAGTTGGTACTTGTCGAATTGAAACTCGATAATCAGAAGATTCGCCAACATTACCTATTTTATTAGTGGATTCGGGGCAACCCCGGGGTAAGTACGTGATTTCAAATTGCATGTTTTAAGCATATGATCCTCCTTTTACTGTTAAAGTACCATCTCCGCCTTTGCTATCTATGCTTCCTGGTCGCTAGACTCATTCTTCTACTTTACTTCCAGCTACTCTGCTCTGAGCTTAAGAAAGGTTCAAAAGTCGCTTTGGTTGCCGCTAAAATCGGATGTGATTTTTGTAGTTGTGAATTCCAGAACTGGGCAATTCCCTTTCTCCTTTCGGGAACTCTCTTCTCTAGGGATTCCTATTCTATTTCTATTTCTATTGACTCTTCGCCGTCTACAACACAAAAAGTTTTTGTAACTTACTTACAGATTGTATCTTAAATAAAAGAAACATCAACATCCTTTAAGCTAAGACTAAGGAATGGGGGGAACACTACCGATCCCGAGACAGACGACGAAGCTACATCGATTACAAAAAAATCTGAGTCAGTGGTGGCAGACCCTTTCCCGGCCCCTACAATCAAGCAACCTCACCAATGTGAATGAAAGAAAGGGCACCACATACATCTCGACTAGTTCGTGCCTGCGGAGCGAACAAAAACCTCTTTTGAATTCTGATTCCGACTCCGAAGTCCGGATATTTGGTTGCTTTGTACTCGACCCATGTGGTTCGGCTTGTTGCGCCACCTCACTTAACCAAACATATCCGAGAAGAAGTTCTACCAGATCTACAGCACTTGCTGCTTCATGCCCTGTTGCATCTTACTCTGCTGGTTCACCTTCTAAACAGGTCTCCGCACCTGAGACACATCCTTCTCCTGTTGCTTATTCTTTTTCCTATATTGTGGTGGCTTATTCAGCGAGCTGGAGCTCCTACTGTTCCCGCGCCAGATACTGTCCACCACTGTTCACAGGTTATGTGGACCTGCATAACAGCTACAAGGAACTATGAGATAAGGGTGATCCTCCCGATCTAAGAGCAACACTATGAATATGTGATAGCAACCAGGGCTAAGCACATGACCCATGTAAGCTAACCCTCCTCTTCCTTGCTTCAACAAAGATTGGTAGCCTGCTTCGCCCCTTCTAGCTGAGCTACCAATGACGTTGAATTGCTGTTTAACGCTCATCTCACCTGGCGCTTTCTGTTCGAAGTCTTGTTCATGCTTAACACTGGCCTTTCGGTGAGCTGTTGCCTCTTAAACGCTCTATCAACCCGGGGGAGTGGCTTAAAAGCTCCTTGCCTGAAGAATAGGCGTCTTTCATACCTTTCCTGGGAACGGGCAAGAAAACAGATTGGCCTATGAATGTGCACCCTCTTTCCTGATACTAGGGACATTTGATTCTTTCTTACCTATATTATAATCTTACCAACTGCTCTTATTCCGCTAAAAGAGCAAAGAGAAAAGCCCTTTTATGCCAGAAAATTAATAAAGTAAAGTGCTAACTGCAGCTCCCCTTTAGGACGAGGCTCTAGACAACTCATATTGGGTCTTTTAGTTCGCTAAGAGATTCTTTGTGCGAGGGGGTATTTTATATTGATCTAAAGTCTCAGTTCGAGCATTTAGAATGTCCAGATGGACTCTAGGATTAGCTCTCATTCGTGACAAGGACTCTTTTAATAAAGAAATTTAATAAAGAAAGTGTACTTTCACCTCTGGAATAGCAACATGCGAAAGACACCCACTGGCGTGCTTACGTTCTTTCTTCGCTTCCCAGCCAATTGGCACCGCACCGTTAGCTCTTCAGTAAAGGGAATACACTCTTTCTTTTAAAGAAGGGATTCGAGTTCATTGTAATCCAATCCTGCCTTTCTTATCTCCTCTTCCTATTCACTTGAGTGGCTGAAGCCCTACCACTGCTACTGGAGCTGGAGCGAATAAACTCGACTTCCGATGGAACATTGGTAATAGGGGCTTGGCGTCTAGGGGAAGTGGCTTGACATACTACCAAAGACGCTTTGTCTCGTCCTAACAACTATCTCTTGAAATAAGTAGAATAAGGGAAAAAAGAACTTGCTAACAGTGGAGACTCGTCTTGGCCAGCACACCCTTCCCTTGCTTTTTAACTTCCTGGCTCTCGCATGGGCGGAAACCAAATAAAGAATAGCTGGGAATGGCAACAAAGATGGCTGCTTACACTAAACCCTATCATGGATACTGAGGGATTGATACTGTCAAAACTGGCACTTCCTTCTCTAACTCACGCATATTGGGATTCTGCTTTCACTGGAACATTCACTTTCAGGGATAATCCAGTACAGGAGCGAAGCAACTATTCCACCTTACAACAATACTCGCGCAGGAAAGAAAGCAAACTAAGTCCTCTCTTAGGGAGTGACAAAGCAGCAACCAAAAAGCATTGAACCTTAGCCGTCTTCGAGCACTTCGAAAGATACTAGGCGCTGACCGATAGGATTAGAAGGAGTAGGCGATGACTGAGAGGCGGATACGATTTCACTCTTTGGTGAAGGTGGGCGGCACAGGAGCTGTATCGACGAGGCGTTGAGGACCTGCCTACAGCCCTTTCTACAGCAGAGAAGTGGATGGACTTCTCCAAGAAGGTGGAGCCCTCGGGGAAGAGCAAACACCTAAACCTAGTCAAGGTAAAGGTGGGGAAGAAAAGGTAGTAACTCCAAGGAGGGATCAAAGAGTGGGTACAAGGATGCTAAAAGCAAAGGTAAGGTGCTCAAATGCTTTGTGGGGGTACGGACCACAAGGCTGATGCCTGCACTAAGAGGAGTATCCTCATGCCATCAAGAGGCAGGTACCAGATGCTAAGCCTGCCCCTAAGGCAACCAAGGTGTTGGTCAACACGGGAGCCTGTCACAACTTTCTCTCTGGAGAGGAAGCCGCACGCTTGGGCTTACGCGTGGAGAAGGACTCAAGCAAGATGAAGGCGGTCAATTCCGAAGCCGGTGCAAGGAGTTGCTAAGGGTGTAGGGATGAAGGTTGGAGATTTGATAGGCACCATCAACTTCATTGTGGTTTCCATGGTCTGGAATTTTTATAGAACTCTAAGGCTGTTCCTATGCCATTCCTAGGGGTTCTTAGTGTTATGATGATAGGTCCCCATGCATGATTCCTATCACTCAGGAGAAGGATGATAAGGCCTTGACCTTATCAGCCCACCAACTCACCCGGGGAGTCAAGAAAGGGGAGACTACCTATGTTGCCACACTCATGGAAGAGAAGGGAGATGATGGCACACCACCCCCTAGGGAAGTGGAGGAAGTTTCTTAAGAGTTCAAAGATTTATAGACTCTTGCCGAGGAATATCGCTTCTATGCCCGATTCTAACTAGGAAAAACGAGAGTGTTGACTCTGAAAAACATAACATAAAAAAGGGCAAGCAAGGGAAGTGCGAGCTAACTAATGGCAAGGGCCGGAAATAGATAGTTTTGAAGGGAATTGCATTCATTAAGGAAGCAAACAAGCATCGATCTATTTAAGGAAGGGATTCGCCCCATCCACCAAGCGTTAACTGCTACACGAGAGTACAGCTAACCTAAGCGGGAAGAGCATATTGAATTAACAGACGGGAATCAAATCAAACTATTGAATTAAAGGAAGGGAATTGCACAGGAATGCTAGACTCAAAAATAAATGCCTCCCGTTTTGTTTACTCCACTTGAAGAGAGCCCCTAGCGTACTATACTTTGATAAGGGGAATGCTACCGTGAAAGACTCATCCTCTGGCAAAAGCTTGACTGTATTACTTTAATCACCTATTTCTTATTATATCTTATTATTGACTATCGATGACAGCCAAACTGACACTTGGTGACTTGCTAAAGGGGACCACTAAAGAGTTGCAGGTCTATCTCTCTAATTGAATTAGATACCCATCTCCGAATCGATCCGTTCCCGATCCTAGCCATCTAGTGGCTGGCCATACGAGCAAGGAAAGAGGGAAGGCGGTACCTCGTCCTGCTCCGACCCGTCCTCAAATATGCTTTCTTCCCCTGGTCCGGGAGGTACAAAGCATCTCGTTCAGCCGATGCTGACCCAACAACTACTCTGCCCCATCAAGTCGAGATTCCGATGCCAGGCCCAATAACGAGCGGAACGGGGCCAACTAGACATTCGTTCCACCTAATCTACGACCACCCTCGACTCGGAGCCAAGAAGGGCAGGAAATGGAGCCGTGAAGGCATCTCTTGAAAGGAAGACTGGATCTCGCTCATAGCAATCATCTCCCATCGCTTCTCCGATTCCCAGGCGTTCTTTTGAGATCAAAGAAGGAAGGTGAACCCAGGTCGGTCGATGTTATTCCGTAAGATAAGATCAATGGTGATTCCCCCTGCCCGGTGCTAGGCGATCAAAAGCTCCATTCGAGAGACCAGTCAGCTCCCAATCTTTTCGATCTTTGTCTTCCAAACCGGGATTCCTATTCCTCCCCCTGAGCCCTGCTGATCCCAATGAATCGAATCCAAGGTGCTAGGGTAGTGGTACTGAAGATTCAGCGAGTAAGGCATCTCCTGGCCCAACAGATCTTGTTTCTCCTATTTCCCCCTCTCCATCTCTTGATTCGACTGGCTCGGGACAACCAGATGACTACACACCCAAGTCTCCATCTCACTTCCCCTAACGGCGAGTACCGGGACTCAATTCGATGTTATTCCGTAAGAGGGAAGGGTGGTCGTGGATCAGGTGAATCGAAGTGATCTCCAGCTCTTTCGCTTGTCCTATCCCAGGAGATCCAACTAATGGATTTGCAGTAAGCCAATGAAGTGATTCGTTCAACCTCTACTGGCCGCGGCAGATAACGAGCTAACTCCGCCTCTCTTTCTCCTAAAAAAATCCGCTATCGATCGCACGAAATCGGCACCCAATCCCGATAGGCGGAGAAGGGGCGAATCCAAGTTCCTATTCCTCTGACTAGAGCCATTGAGCAGCGGAGAAAGGAATCAAGTAGGTGGTGGGCCCTAGCGATCTCTAAACCCACGAATGGAAGCTCAAGAGGTGGAACGCATTCCTTCGATCGCGGGTACGATCTCTAATGGGAAAGCTCCAACGCCGTGTATAAAAAGAGGAAAGGGTGCTTCCAAAATCATCCATTTCAACCATTAACGGAACCAAGTAGCTGCCTAGATCCACCGAATGGGTCCACTCCGAGTCGAGTCTCAGTTCATTCCTCCTTTCCAGTGGGAGAAGCATCCGAACAAGCAGTGGGTGCAGAGGCGAACTATCCATCATTTGGATTCGATCCATCAGTGACAAGAGAAGGCAGAATGACACCCTCCGACTTTGACTACCCCAGTTCTGTTCCCGTGCCAGGCGGGATATCAAATCCTGGGTTCTCTGCCATGGTGAGTAGACAGGATTCATAGCTCTCTATTACCCACGTATACACATGTTAGTGAGAGGTCCACTTCCACTTCTTTTTCCGTTGGGCGGGGTCAAGCAGCTAGAAATTCACCATTCGCGGGTGGAGGCGAAGAACCAACCTCGTTGGCGGAAGAAGATCGATGTAATTGATGTTCCCTATCGAGTGGATCAAATCCCAAGCCTTAAGAGCCCATTAACCCATGTTCTGTTCTGCTAGCCAGCTAAGCTAAAGCTTGCCATCGACCGGTTCGTTCGGAAGTAACCGCATGCGCCCACCTATCCATCAACCAAGAGAGAAGGGAATGACCAACCAAGCGAGCAGAGCCCAACTACCAATCCTGGAACTGGTGGCAATCTAACGAATTCGGGAAAGGAAGTGACCTCGCCGGGAATAAACCCTTCATTCGTCCTCCTCCGAACCCCATCCCTATGACTCAACATCTGTAGCGGCATCGAGGCGTAGCGAGACAATGAGTTCGGTTGCTCCAACCTTCTCATCCAAGTTCTTGTTCTTCACCAGGCCATAGCACTAAACATCCCTCGTCTCCTCCTTCCTATCGAGACCCCCATCTCCTGCACCTGCTAAGCAATCTATTTCATGTTCCACTACCAAGCATCTCTATCTCCATTTCTTTGTTCCGATGTCTATCCAGCGGACTTCCCATATCTAGATCCCTGGGATGCAATGAGCCAAATCCAAGTCTTTATTCCCCATCTCCTGGGTCCTCGGAGGCGAAACAAAGAATCAAATTGGGGCGGCCCAACTGATAGCTATCAATTGTTCCCCATGACCAGCTAACCCGCTAAGGGACGGAGGTTACCCCATATCTGGATATCCAAGCGGGTAAGAACCACCATCTTCTCTCTTTCCATTCCCATCGGGAGTACCAAAACAATATATTTCCAGGTCTCCCGAACCAGCTCTGAGGAACCAATCCATTTCGTCCCTAGCCATCAGACTATCCATATCAAGTTCTATTGCTATTCATCTCTCCCCCCAACCCACCTATTTATGCATCTACTTGGCACCTATCGAAAGGAAGTAATCTCCATCGAATCTCATTGAAACAGCAGGTAGGGGACCGGATCTCGTAGCTACCCTATAAGATAAGAGTTTGATTCTTCCTCTCTATTCTACTTAGACCCGGGTTTCACAGAGGGCTCCTATTGACCTCCTAGAGGAGAGCTTAGTATAGGGAATCCCATCTGTCGTGAAGAGGAGAGGAACGCATCAAAAGAGCATGCGGGTCTCGTCACTACTCCACTTCCATCCAATATCCTAGTCTAAGTCGACTACTTACTCAAAAAATATAAAATTTCGAAAATAACGTAATTGAGCGCAGCCTATCCACTCGTTCGAAAAGAATAAGTGGGAGTGGATTTTGATGAGACTAAATGGTCGAACCTTGAAATGCTAATGAAAGATCAAGTCGATAATGGCCTAAAGCCAGTTAGACCACGAATGAGTCTGCTTTCCCTCATTGATTGGGCCTATTGATCTCGCTATCATTGAATCAGTCATTCATGCAATGATGCAATTGAATTAGCGATTGCTGCTACTCGGTCTTGATCTGCTACGGTGGAAACTGTACATGGGACTGGTAATTAAAAACCTTATGCTAGCTCTCTTTCTGCTTCTGCAGGGCAAACTGCCGAATCCTTTGTCCGGGTTCGGCCGGAACTAGTGCTTGCTGTTCGACCTGCCTTTCCAATATCAGTGGTCCTTAGGCCTAAGCCTTACTCGGCGGGGTCTTCCCCTGCCCGCAGGCCCTCGTGCTGACTGTCGGCCCTCGAACGAAGCAGCTCCGCATATGCGATCATCACACCTCTATGTACCTACAGATGAGGGCTCCAAGGCCTACTGTACAATCGTATAGAGATTTCCCACTGTCTGTGTCGATCCGCCAGCACCAGGAAGCGGATACCGAGGCATTTGAACCGGAGCTTGCAGCAGTTTGATACTCGGGCTTCAGTAGCCGATAGGAGGTGGACCATAACTCGTTGACCATGCAAAAAGAAATCCGAGGGCAAAGGCACCATGGGAAGCAAAGGCTCGGGCTCAGATATCAATAGCAGCCAGCCAGTTAGTTGAACCAATGCCAGTTGACCGTGTCAAAGAAATAGATCCAATTTCGAGCGCGGTCACAGAACCACTACGGGATAGTCCGTGAGACAAGATCGGGATCCAGATTCATATCCCTCAGCCACTAGTGGAAGACCTTTCAAAGGAAAAGGTTGGTTGGGAGCGGGAGGTAGTCAATTACAGAAAGAGTAGAGACGAATATGGGGACTGACGCTCCGACCATGTCAACTATGATGGTCTCGCTGCTGCCAGTCCTTCCACCAGTGAATGCCGGCACGCGCTACTTCCCGAACCTCCGTGTCTAGGTCCTGCCGAAAAAGACTGAAGCGGATCTAATTCGTAGTGGCCTCATTTCCGAGGAAGGATGCTGCGATAGAGGAGAAATCGACTTGAATTGCCCCCCCCCCTTCTGCCCTTGGGGGCAAGAAAGACTGTATGACCGCACTCGTTCTAGCAGATCTGTCTTTGTCACAGCCAGTGGAAGATAGATTCCTGATATTTGACTATCGGGATTGTGACCATCTTATGAGATTGGCCGATAGGGATTTGTCCCAGCACTCTCTGGCCACTTTCCCAAGACAATAGTCTACGGAGCGGGCAGCATCAAACGAGGAAGCAGCCCAATCTATTCCATACGATCACTGATCGAATCGGGATTCGGGGCTTTTTCATACTCCTCCAAGTCAGCAACGGACACTACGGATACTAATTTCATGGTGATTAGTTTGAACCTCCTTCCCCTCCCACCTCTATGGCAGACTGCAAGCACAGAAGCTAAGGGCACGATTGCCCTACGGAGGAATGCCCTAGTTTCAGAGCAGAGGTGAAGAAGCTTTCATTCGACAAGAGGAAGCATCGGGGAACTATACTTTACAAAAGCTATTTAGAGCGATCCCCGTAGATTAGAGAAAACAGGGAAATAGCAAGGAAAGCGCTGTAGGGGGAAAGGTCCAGGCCGATAGCTTAACCGCGGGATGGAAGAGATACGGCGGGAAGGGCTAGCTAAAGAGATAGAAGGAACTTATCGCAATGGATAAAAGCATCTTGGGCAAAGTAAGCCTCATCTCCTTCCAAGAGAGGGCTGGTCGATCAGTCAGTTGGAGTCAACTTGCCCTTTTCTTTCCGGAAGGGACTACTTCTTTCATAGTTTTCTTGAATAAGAAAGCGTAGAAAGGAAAGGTTTTGATTCGAGGTTTGCCTTTAGAGTTGAAAAGTCACTGGATTTGTTCCTTTAACAAATTATTCAGGAGGGAATGCTTGAAGTCCCCCATTTCCGATGTCGCGAGATTCCGCCTATACGATGAAGTCTCGTTTGGCCTTGTTCTTGCCGGGTGCGATGGCTAATATGCGACCGGGGAGGAGGGGCCTTAACCTTTTTTCCACCTGCCCCATGCATCAGGTTTGACTATACTTCGAAGAAAGTCTCGACTCGAGTCTCCTAGTCTACATCCTAGATGGCACTCAACTCTAAGGGGAGAGAAAGGAGAGAAGAAGGGAGTCCCGTAAAAAAAAAAGCAGTCACCGCTTATTTTCACAGAGAATGCGATTGCTTATCATGTAGTTAAGGCTCACTCGTAAGGCCGAAACTGGGTCTTTATTTATTTTATATTGCCCAACGGGCTGAAAAAGAAGAAGGAGAGGGCTACCTAGGAGCTTCAGTAGAAGAGTGAAAACTTTCAGAGAAAGATGCCACTAGTCTTTATTTTAGGTCTTTCCTTTATGCTTTATGTAAATGAAAAGGCGGAGTGGTTGAAGGGTTTAAGAAAGGGCTGCTTCCACCATTTTAGCTTCGAAGCTTAAAGACGGAAAGTTACCCGCTTATTTATATAAGAGTTCACTTAGACTTATAGAAGAACCAGAGGCGAGGGGAAATTTCCTAGTCTAACTCTAATAGTGGGTGGCACCGGCCCTGATTGCTTTCATTTCGTAGCTGGAAGCGTGGCGCATTCCGATTTGGTCAATCTCATATCTTTCTTCTCTGCAACTCGGGTAAAAGCCTAGAAGTCAGAAGGAAGTCAAGATTTAATTGGATTTGCTTTCCGGCATTCTGCTTTTGTTTGGATCGAACTCCAAGGGTTGCCATTCTACTAAGTAAGAAGAAATCGAACTCGCAGGAAAATCTAAGTAGCAAAGGTACGACATTGTCAAAATGATTGGAAATCTTCCACGTTTGCCCTTAGTCGGTAATGATAGGTCTAAAAGGAAGGCATGTTGGCAAGAAAGCATTCACCGAAGGGGACGAAGTAGCAGAGAAGAGAGTGAATCTAGACTTGCATCTTCGAGTCTTATTAAAAGGAATAGATGCTGTTTGGTTAGAAAGATCCCAAGATCAGCTTTGCCTTTATCGGCATATCCGCTAGTTCAATCACCCTAGAGCTAGAGGGGAGGCAACTCACTAGTGGTAGCTCTAATATGTCTAAACCTCTAGAAAATTATCTAGGCGCAGTACAGGGGTCGAACTCTTTGGATGGGAATAAGTACGGTAAGCCTGAAGTGAAGCGGTGGCATGGGAACTTCCTTTCAGAAGGACTGATTCGGTCAACAAGGCTTTCCTGGGCTTTGGAATCGAACTCGAACTCTTATCTTCCGAACATTTTCCGAATCCGCTGCAAGCGAATGCCTGAGTCATGGGACATTCCAGTCTGAAGAAAGGTTCTTCGGAGCGGGCAAGGCATGGTCTTTAGCCAATCGAGATGTTTGTAAGTCAAGGCGGAATCCAGTAAAGTAAATCTGTACTTCCTAAGCTATTCATTCAAGTAGGAAATCAGAGTCAGCTTTGGCATAAAGGAATCTCTGTCTTGGGACTTGCCCAAATGAACTGCCTTAGGAATAGAAGCGATGCAGGATGGGAAATTCAAAAGTCCATAAGTGAGAAAAATATCTTGAAAAGCCGGATGAAATTTCAAAAGAGAAGCAAGACTTTTTACGCTACGATCTTGCTTACTATCTCCTCTTACTTAGATAGAGAAGGTTGAAGCTTATAGGTGGCGCCCTAAGCGCAAAGAAGCTCCCATCATGCTACTTCCACTATATGCTTAACACATGCGAGTCGAACACGCTCTGTAAACAAAGGTCGACCATTCTTATCTAATCGAAAGGCTAATTCGCGATAGACGAGTGGGCGAGACGGAAATGGGGATCGTTGACCATACATCTACCCGTTGCTTAGGTCATTCACTCAAGGCAACCGGGGATCTTGACTCAACGGAATCAGACTGCGGGTAGAAAGCTTCGAATCCCTACGCTAACCAAAAAGAAGCTATGCCCCCGTCGGGATAAAAAGACAGGGTGGAAGGTTCCCCAGGAGAGAGATACGGAGCAGCACCCTTGGCCTATCGTTTAGGGAGGAGGCGAGCGGCAGTGAGAGGAAGGGCAATATTAGTTTAGGGAGTCAAATCAATTATGCAATTCCCATTGAGTCAAGTATTCGGTTTGCGAAGGAGAGGTGGTCTTCATTTGTTTTCTTATTAGGCCAAGCAACTAGCTAGTTTACCGAGTGCAGTTTACATATAGGATTGCCCCTGATTGATCTGATAATGCCCACTTTTTTTATTTTAAGGTCTGTTGTGGAATCATCAAAGATGATGTGTGCAAAGCTGTCTCGATATTTATTTTCGTGTACTGAGGCAGAACTTTCTTCTCCTAATGGTTTTTTAGTAGACTAAGGGAATGGTCCTGGGTCTTAGCTGTCATTTCCGTTATCGAATCTTAGCTCTAAACGGGCTTCTTCTACTAAGAATAGTTGCCACCCCCCTTTCCTCTGAAAAGGAGTAAATTCGGCTCATCTGCAGAAGGTGGAGCATGGTTACCAAAGCGTAAGAGTGGTAAGGAATCGCTCATGCGGTCTAGCCCATAGAGTGATGACAGCTAATAAGTCAGTCCCTAAAGGCGGTATCGATGCCGGCAGGTTCTCGTCCTTTCACCCCGCACACAACTACCAGTCTGGAACAAAGTCCGGTGGCATTTCCATCAAGGAATTGCACAAGCTTACCAGACTAAGCAGTCGCTACTCCCTGCTATGAGAACTAGGTTGATTCTAAGTTCCCAGCAATCGCGGCTTAGCTGCTCAGGCTTAATCTAGGTGGGTACGGGACTCCGTAGCAAGTGAAATGTCTCTTGTTCGTTCGTCAGTGCTCTAAGCGAGACAATAAAGATATCAAACTAAATCATGAAAGTGAGGCCCGTTGATTCACTGCCGGTCTATCCCACCAGCTTCAACTAAGGAAGGAATGCTGCTTTCCCGAGTGGTTCAATAGTTCCAACTATGACTTTGAAGCCCGGTCTAATAGCTATCGTTTCGAGAATCTAGTGAGGGTAAGCATTCCTTTAGGAAGGGCTCTGATGCGTACAGGCAGCGATCTATAAGATGCCCTCCTTTTTACATTACATTAAACTTGCTTAGCAGCTCCACTCTTTTACAGGCGGCTTATGTATCAAATCTTTGGCGGACCATCCGGTCATTGCTAACTTGATCTACGACCACGGGATGTACGCATTGGGAGCTTTTCATTTAAAGGGAAAAACATATAGGACATGGTTAGCTCGAAAGCGAGTTCTTACTCTTTGACCTGAAGAAAGCTGTGATTACCTGGGGTGAGGTTGACCTTCTTTCTGCGGCAATGAGTCTTATTAGAGTCAGTAGCTGGGAATCTCTTCTTCCGCCTATTAGTGGTGTGACTTTCTTCTTGAAAAGACTGCTTGACTTGCTTGCTTTCCTTGGCTAGAAGGTAGTGAGTGCATTGATGCAGAGAAGTTGGAATATAGTCAGTGTGCCACGAGTGACTCCTTTTTTTGTTGATTGATTTGACTCTGTCTCAGGAAGGATCAGATGTGAACACAGGCAATAACTCTTCCTTCACTGAGAAAGGGAGCGAAGTCACCTCCGGATTCAATGAAATGATTTTGGAGCTCATATCCGGAGAAAGGCTTATTAAGCCGAATCCGTGGACATTCCATTAGCATTACTTTCACCGCCTCAAGGCACCGATCTTACTGTTTCAGAAAGAACTCCGAGTGAACAAATCCATATTAGATTAGCTCTGAATCGGTATGCTAAGTAAGTACTTCCATTGGCCTGGCCAGACTTTCCTTTCTTATCTGACTCTTGAAGAAAGACAGAAGGGAGAGTGAAACAAGAAGGGGGAAGTAAAGTAGGGCAGATAATGGATTTTGCAAGAATCGGCATAACCACTGTTGGAGGAAGGTTATATGGGATCGATCCCGGCAAAAGGTCAATGCTTTTTGAGTTCCATAAATGGATCCCTTGTTGAAGCTGTGAACGTGGTCGGCATTAGATTATTTAGAGGAGGGAGGGGGGAGCTGCTCTCTCTTAGCGACTCGGAACTCTGTTCACGACATGGATAGCCGTGGTTCGATTGACCGAGGGTTCGCTTTCTCTTGGTGCCCATGGTGTGACCATGTTTTCGGTGGGGAGAGAGAGAGATGAGGAGGGGAAAAATGCCTTTCCTAACTCCCTTACCGGGCCAAAGGCGTTCAAACCTGGCTTACTTGGAAGATGGGAATCATAGCGTAGTAAAGTAGCCTGAGTGCCTTTCCTTCTGATTCTGATCCCGGGATAAAGAATAGCTCGTCTTTAGCGAAAGTCTTCTGCTTTTCGCGTGAACGTGGGCAATTTCAATTAGAAATGAAGTAGGATGCCCCTCCTCGCCTATAAGCCAGAACTCTTTTGGGAGCTTTTCATTTAAAGGGAAAGCTGATAGAGTCAAAGCTGTCTGTCTGACTTCAACAAACTGACAACAGCATTTTTTGGCGGAAGACAGCAATCCAGCAAGGATAGAACCCGCCCTTACTTCAATGGAAGTCGGAGAGGGGGGAGTGGAGAGATCACATTCTATCCTAGGGCTAGGGAGAGAGAGATTCCAGCCTTCTTCCCAACTGAGGCAACAATCGAGCAGAAGGTCTGGCTGTGCGCGAAGAAGGACTTCGGCCATTAGTTCAACTGCTTTCACGAGTTGTTGAGGTTAATTCAATCGAACATCAGCTTCGGAGCTTAGAGCACGCCAAGCTACTTCCTTTCCACTTCCTACGATATTTTCAAGAGAGGTCTTTGTCCCAACCTTTCTTGTCTTCAAGCAGTGTCTGTTTACGGCCGATTTCAGGGGAAGGAGAAGCCTCAGCGTACCAAACAGATTCATTAGGTTCAGGGGCTGAAAGGGACGGATTCCCCATTGGGTTCAGGGACGAGTACGGAAAGTAAGAGTCCAAGTCCCAAAGAACGAGTTCAGCCACTTCCTTCGCTATTGATGGGACATCTAGGTCAGCCGCATCTGCTGTTGAAGCAGTTGACGGCCTGGCCAAGGCCAACAAGAGCCATGTTTGCATTTGATGAGCCTGACTAGTAGCAGCAACCAGGTTATGTCTGTGACTTTATATGAACCGTGTCAGAATGATCATCAACCAAAAGTTCTCAGCTTCTTTCTTAAGTGCTTCAGTTCGACGTGATCTATCGCAGACGGTTTTGAATCAGACTCTTCCCCTACTTTCCACGCATCATGAGCGGATTCACCTTTCTTCCTCTGCCGAAGAAGGCGAACCGGTTTAAGCTATCTTTTCACCGATGAAAGTGGCACATAAGAAAGACCCGGGAACTGCACCCTACTATACCTGACCCTAGCTTCAAGCTAACCTGACCTAGTGGCATTTCTTCTCTTCCCTGGCTTTCAACCTCCTGTTACGCTTCGTCCATTAAGGAAGGCATTTCAGACTTGACTTGCCTCTTTCTTTTCCTTGGGCGGGGGACTGAGCCTTCTCCGAACCGTACGTAAGATAGATCACCACAAGGAGTAAACAAGAGCTAGAGCATCTCCGTCCCTTGCTTAGCTTGCTTCTTTGCTTTCTAGCTTTCTCGGGCTGGCTTCTCCTCTTACTTAAGCTCCGACTCCATCAACAAAAAGAATAGGCTTCAACACGGCACCGCAACCATTTAGCTCTGCTTACGCCTCCGACTTCAGACTTGATCTTGAAAGTGGCTTATCTGCTATTTCTTCTCCCTATTCAATTTCTTCAGTTGCATCCGACTGAAGCTTTTAACCGGCACAGCGGAGAGAATAAACATACTTCACATCGGCAACGAGAGACTCAAGGAGTTCATACCCGGCAAAAGGCGCAAAGGGGGTTGCTTGGTAGTTCTTACTTTACTGTTGATGACGAAAATCACGGTGTTTTATGGCACGATTGCGAGAGGAGTTCATATCCGGCTTACGGTGCATCGAAAGCAGAGGGAAGGTAGGCAAGCTGGGGTAAAGAGATTCGCCGTCAGTCTTCGCCCTTAGTAGGGACCCCGCGGAGAGGAATTATACCACATACGCAATTTAACTACTAAAGGAGTAGGGAATAGGTGAAAAGAAGGCGTAGGTTATAAAACTTAAATACGAATGGTAGCCGACAGGGCAAGTGAAAAGCAAAAGCTCGTTCATTCAAAGTCGGTTCTTTCTTCTGTCCTTTCAGTGAAGTTCATTACTTGAAGGTTTTTCTCCTCACCGGCTACCGCTCTCAGCTCTCAAAAGGCTAGCTTACGGGTCGGTGAATCCTCGCCTCAGAGAAAAGCAGAAAGGAAGGCAAGGGCTAGGCGGGTGTACTATCTGTTGGATGTTGGAGACTTCCCTCTGGCATTTATATAGGAACTGCTGGGCCGGGTTGGTTGAGATTCCCTGACCCTGGGGCTAGCTTTGCTTGCTTCTTTTAGGCGGGACAGCTTACAGGAAAGATCAGAGAAGATGAGCGACTCACAGGAAATTACAGATCCGACACTCATAGCTTACTTTGCCGACTTGGTACCAGAAGAAGGGGAAGACAGGCAAAGGGAAGAGAACAACCAATATGAAGAAACTGGAGCCGATAGGCTATAACGAACCGGTTATCCCAGGCTGGTCCGTAGATCAGTCTCAGTACTTGAATCCGGGTCATGCTCTTAGCTTATAGCTGTTAATGCCCTGATACGTGGCATGGCTCAATTTAATAATAGAAAATCATTGGATTCTGAGTGGTCGTACTAATGCCGGGGTGCTCGAATAGAGAAGGAAGTGGATTGACAGACCGAATACAAGCCCTTTGGACCCGTAAACTATACTCCTTCCACGTATAAAGCTCCGGAGAGAAATCGATGGATGGATCGTGCTAGTGCTGTCTATCAAGCCGCAAAACGACCACTCTGATCTAAGGCGAAGCTGATCATAGACAAAAATCACAAAAACAAGATTCCAATAGTCACTTCCTTATTCGATAGTACACTCTTTCGCTTCCCGTTGGTCGCCTTCACCCCAGAACTAATAATGGAATGGTAATCCAACTGATTGACGACTATACGAGCTTTATACCACTCGACCTCTGTTTAACCTTATAAATCCATTTGCAGCCAACTACTTGGAAGGAGAAGGAGGTACCAACACCCAAGTGCGATTGGAAAGGAGAGCATTAAACTCCTCAGACATGGCTGCCCGTCATCGAGGATCACGAACAGCTTGAGAAAAAGAGGTAGGTTTAGCAGGAAGGGAAAGAATTTGCCTAGGCTTCCGAATACCATCGCGAAGGCGTGTAACCATAGGATGCAAAAAAGTAGAAGATTGAGTGTGAGACGAAAAACAAGAAGATGATGTGAATGGATCAGAAGATACAGAACTGGAAGGTAGAGGAAGACTCTGAAGAGGATGAAGAAGACGCCTGGGAGACAGAGGAGGAACGGAAGGGGAAGAATAAATGGAAAGAGATGACGAGGGCATTGACTGAGAAATCGGCGAGGGCAAGCTCGAGGAAAGAGGGACAGACACCGGAGGAGAAGAGGAAGAGACTGGAGCAAAGGGTAGAAAAAGAGGAAAGGGAGTGGTTAACAGAAGAGGAGAAAGAGAGAAAAGCACAGACAGAGACAGGAAAGAAAGGGCTCTAACCAATATGGAGTACTTGCGCCCACTATCGACCTGCCAACCTACTTTCTTTTCTTGCTTTCTACTGGCCTTACGACGCACAGGCTTGACGGAATCTTTCCAAGCACAGACTGGATACTGGGTTCTTACAAATACAAAGCAAAGAATGGCTGGACTACCCCGCTTAACCCTAGCAGCGAACGCAGTAGGGCTACAAGGACGCCATGCAAGCACTGTCTTGCTTCCTTTTCTGTCACAACCCCTTCAAAGAGGGTAAGTACGAGCTAGCCTTACTGGCCTGGCTTTTGCAAAAGTAGGAGAATACGCATCCCTTGAAGGAGTTCTTGTCGCAAGTGAATCAGAATAGCTTTGAGGGAGAAGGAATTCCCAGCTATTGAATCCGGGTTAGCTATAATACGAAGAAACTAGGAGTGACGGTTTAGGCTTTTCGTAAGCATCTAATACTGATTATCTGCTTGAACGTGGAAATGGGATATAGACTGTTCGGGATTAACCTGATTGCCCTAATACTCTTGCTATTGGGAACCCCAGATTCCCCGCATCCAACAAGGGATTGCGCCAAGTTTGGCTAAGATAAGAGCATCCGATTTTCGGACATGTGAGATTATAGGATCTGGGGGTACCTCGTCCATAGTTGATGCCCCGAATGCCCCGTTTTCCGCTTTGACATTAGAATCCGCAGTTAAGAAGGTGCACGAGTGATTAACTGTCCGATCTTATGGAAATTAGCCCTCGAAGCGGAGCGGAATGGATAAAATTCCCGAGGAAAGGAAAAATTCAAATGGCACATTTCTCAGATGCACATGACAAGAATGCGCTCTTAGTAGGATGCAAGAAGGAGCTTACTTACTTTCCCCGCCACTCCGTCAAATAGGCTTAATGCCTTACTCTATAGGAGGAATCCGAAAGAATCAATCATCTGGAAACGGATATTTAATAGATGCATGGAATCTTCCTTTATCGACACGACTGCAAGAGCGTAGCAGGGGAAGGGGATAGCACCGGTCTTGACTCTGACACTATTCTTGTTCGAGTAGATGTCGGCATTTCCGCTGTTAAAGAGACATCTCAATAAGAGCCTTTAGGGGCTCTGTTTTCATCCAACAAGGGGTCCAGCACAAACAAGATCATCGCCTTAATAAATCCGTTTTTTTAGGATTGGATTCAATTTCATTTTGTTTTGCAGAAGCGGAGTCTTTTTTGCCAAAGAAAAGGTTTTGAAAAATAGAAAGAGATTGGTGAGTCCGGTCCCGTAGTACCTCCCTCGCCGTCTGCTCACGCTGCCATCCCAATGAAGTCCGGCACCATAGTTCGATCTGGTGGAGTTACCTCGATCCCGTTACCTGTATAGAGTTCGTTTTCATCGGATCAGAAAGGAAAGTGTTAACGTTAAGCAAGAAGAGCTACGAGTTTGACGATGGGCTATTTCACCGACCGTCACTTCTCCTTTCTATCTGCCGAAGACGCAAGTAGCCCAAGGAAGGACAGGCTTGTTTGTGTGGAGTTGAATGACAACACGCGGAGGTATTTTGGCGAAACGAAACATGGGGCTCTTTGTCTAAAGGAAGGGCAAAGTCAACAGGCCAGTCCCAGTTTAAGAATTGGAAGAAGGAAGCAGTAGGAGGTGGAGATCTTTTACTTTATAGAAAACTAGGCATGGATCTAGGGTCAGACGTTCTTTCTCAGGTGGAGGACATAGAAGGATGTGGTAAAAGGAATTTCCTAGGAGTGGTAAAGTTGTGGGGAGGTCACTAGAAATTTCATAAGATAAGAAAGCTGCTAGCAGAGCAGAGGCGGGGCGTATAATGATATGTCGACAAGATCACCTGGCTGCTTGTGCCCACCTCCAAGTCCTTCATGCATTATATTGATACGCAGTTACTTCCAATGCGAGGTTTTTGCCTTTATCCCATTCGAAACTAACTTAGATTCTGCTGACTCAGATCTGGTGGTCTAACTTGAATGGAATCTGATCGATCTCAATCTGGAACAACTAGAAAGTTTTTGCATAAACTCTTCCGCCCACTTCCCGCCTTGACCTAGGTACTTTCACTATCCCTGAGAAGATGCCACCTTCGTCGTGCCTGCCAAAGAAGGATACTCTTACATAATTTACCACCGAGCCGCTGAAAGGCCGTTCACTCTGCTGCGAAACCAATCCATTGCATTGGACGAGAGAATGTCAAGAGGCCTTTGAGGACTTAAAGAGAGCCATCATGGCGGATCCGGTGCTGGCCTTTCCGGATCATGCTAAGCCCTTTGAGGTACATACCGATGTTTCGGACTATGCTATTGGTGGAGTTCTTATGCAAGAGGGGCACCCAATCACCTATGAGAGCCGTAAGCTCAATGACACCGAGCGGAAATACACAGTACAAGAAAAGGAGATGACCGCCTGTACTGTTTACGCATTTGGAGACACTATCTGCTCGGGTCAAAATGAGTTGTCCGAACGTATAACATAGCTACCAGCTATTTCCAAACACAGAATAAGCTCAGCCTTAAGCAAGCAAGGTGGCAAGACTTCTTGGCCGAGTTCGATATGTGTATCAAGTATAAGCCGGGACGAAGTTTTGTCAAAATGTAGTCGTTGAAGCCTTTCTGCAACATCTTCTGTCTATGGATTATTTCCACGCTACGAGTCCGCTGTCAATCTTGCTTTCAAGCCAGAGTTTGCTTTTTTTAGTCCTAACAAAGCCTTCCAGAGTCGACTAACTAGATGTGAAGAAACTGATCGCCCTGGCGAAGGAAAAAAAAAGAAAACCTCATGTAGTTTTCCATTCATAAAATCATTCCCCACATCTCACTGGAACGAAGGCTACTTTCTCACCGTGGCAACTGCAATCAGAGCCCTACAAAAGTAACCTTTGCCAGTGGGGTGGGGCAAAAGTCTTCTCAGAATCGATACCAAGTCTGAATTTCCCTCAATAGTGGTCTTTCCGTCAGGAAGAGGTTTTTAGGAAAGCCAACCAGAAGAGAAGGCACCCGAGGTATATGGTCCTGACTTACCAGTGCGAATGATGGGTGACCCAGAAAGACGGTAGGCATAGAGCTATGGGAATGCTGTCATAGGCTAGGGGAAGAAAGTTCAGTTCTAAAGGTGTTTCAGTTCCCATCTGGTGAGAAGAAGCTCTTTGCTTTGAAAGCTTTTTCGTAGGCAGCAAGCAGTGGTAGGCTAGAAGGAAGCACCGATAAGAGTGGGCAGGGAAGAGCTGGAATGCCGGTCTTTGGCTAGAGATGCGCCTTTCTTCTATTCTCTGATTATCAATCCTTCTTTCTTGCTTTCTTCCAGGAGTTCTTCTAGGCAATCTAACCTGTGCTTTGCCTCTGAAAAAGATGAAGTCCCCTCTTCGATCCCTTTTTCAAGGGTTTCCATCCATTGAAGCTCGCTTTCCCAAAAAGACCGATCCGCAGCAGTTGGGAAATTGAGATCGAGCTTCGGTTGGTGAGAAGATCCAGGCGACATCGCATGACTAAAGTCGGGGGTTTCCTCGGCAATACCATACACAGCAAAATAAATTGCTATTGCAATTTATTTAAAGCAGCCTATCTCTTATATACGTTAGGACCAAACTCAACTGATTCCCAATCCACAATGGATCTCATCAAGAATGCGGATTCAATAGCAACTGACTAATGAAATTCTCCTTCTTTCAAGTCATAAAAGAAAAGGCTCCTGACACACCATAAGACAAGGATGGCTAAGCTTGCCAAAAAAATGGTAGAATAAGGGGCTTGGCTTTACCCACTCTAGCTTAAAAGCTTTCCTCCTTTAGATAAGGGGTTCTCCCGTCCTAGAAGAGAAGTTAGCTATACGATAGGAGTCAAAGGTACTGATCTTTTTTTTAGAAACCGCTTTTACTTAACTCATATCATACTTATGATATTTCGTAGCCTAAACCACCTTAAATAGCTGACTTCAACGCCAACTCACATGTCTTTTGAAAGAAAGGATTTAACTTTACCTAGGGAGAAGCGTTAGCAAAGGAAGGAGCTACAATGACAATGGTAGCCGAAGGGGACGATGGATAAGCTACCAAAGCTTCAGAAGAACTATTATAATAAAATAGAATGGTAGAATAAAAAGATAAAGAAAGGACTATAAGATTGAAACTTGGCTGTAAGAGATCCACAAGTCCTATTAGGTATGTAAAGCTTCTATGATCAATCCCACATTCGGCTCAAGAGAAGCAAAGGAAAGATCAGAGTCGGCATTAGCCCCCCGTTGTTGGAGGAAGGCACTACCTACTATTAGGTAGTTGTTAAGTAGCTCTTCTTAGTTCGAGTCGGTGCCGGTAGCTGTAAACTCTTCTTTCTCGATGGGAATCATAGCACTATCGTAGCCAAGTCAATGGACTTTCCTTTCTTGCTTGAATCAA
>Ga0157364_1000760_pt1 | contig 24275 bp, 14 predicted proteins | sample AttsexASBM2_FD_111476 | JGI IMG/M metagenome (GOLD analysis project Ga0157364, IMG submission 111476) | Fungus gardens microbial communities from leaf cutter ant in Ribeirão Preto, State of São Paulo, Brazil - Atta sexdens ASBM2 | ecosystem: Host-associated > Fungi > Mycelium > Unclassified ...
CGCATACCCTTCAGTGCCGAAGTGGCGAAATCGGTAGACGCAGTTGATTCAAAATCAACCATCGAAAGATGTGCCGGTTCGAGTCCGGCCTTCGGCACCAAGTATGCAATCTAAGTCGCTCAAAAGCGGCTTTTTTTGTGCCTGAGATTTAGTCTCCTCATTAAATAAAGTGACGCGATGTAATGCAGTTCACTCTGCCCATACAAAAGTCTACACATAAAATCTTCATGAATTGACACTAAGAGTTAGTATGCAGTGTACTAAGCAATAACTTAAAAAGTTGCTTGAACAATCCTCTATACTTTTTTATAACATACCATTATGTAGTCTAGGTAGAGGTGAACTATGAACGCTTTCGATTCTCAACTTGCGATGAATATCGTATCGCAATCATATGGTGGATTTAGTTATGATACTCTCGCTAGGGCTATGATTTCTAAATATAATTATAAAGATGAAAATCCCAGTGTTCTTCTGGAGTCATGTCGAGATTTTTGTTTCTCTCTTGAACAGAAAGGCATTTTGAAAAGATGCCAAAAATGTGCTTCCTTTAAAAGTGACTATTTCGAGTACGTCCGTCACTAGCATTAGTCTGTGAAAAAAATCATTAATCTACCAGTCCGTTCTTGTCATCCCCTTATTTCTGAGGTAGCTTGTGCAACACGACTCAGGGGGGGGTGATGGTGAATAATATAAAAGTAATAACAACCTGTACAAATGGTAAGCACTACGGTGATGGGGAAGTATTAAGCCTAAGTCAATTTTCATCAGGGCGAACATCAGCAAATTTACTTATAAGTTCGTGGACCAGTTCTCTGAGGGAAGCTTTATCTTCAGCAACAACTGTACGTGCTGTAGACCTCTACAAGGGGGGGCATTGGGCGACAGCTAAATCGATATTAAATGACTTTTCTGTTGATTTATGGATTCTTTCTGCAGGAATCGGTCTCCTTCATTACAACGATAATGTTGTTCCGTATAAAGCCACATTTTCTGTAGGGTATGATGAATCAATTCCTCTTTACTCACAAGAATATGTAGGGAAAAGTTTTCATAGAACATGGTGGAAAGAGGTAACTAACAGATCTTATTTTAAGTGTAAGCACCCCACATCAATTGTCGAATTGATGAAGGAAAATAAAAAAGATTTTTATATTATTTGTGGTTCTCCAGAATATATTAATGCAATTGAATTAGACATCATTAATGGCCTTGGGTATCTGGTGGATGCAAAAAAACAGTTGCTTATTATAACTTCTAAAAAAATTAATGAAAGGTTAGGTACATACTTATTCAAAACTAATAAAAATATGGCGCAGTGGTTGAGATGTAATATGCTTATGCTTAATATCAGCGTGGCAAAATATATTGTGAGCAGATTTAAGTCAAAACAACTCAATGATTTAAATGAGTTATCTATAAATCTATTAGATGAATTCAAGGAATTACCTGAGCGTGAGGTTAAAAAAGGAATTCGCCGTAATCCAGAAGAAGTTAAGTCTTTCATTTTAAAACTTATGCAACAAAAACCTGAACTGAGTGCAACTCAGGCATTGCGAGAGTTTCGTGACTCTGGAAATTCATTTGAGGAGAAACGTTTCAGGGCCGAGTTTAAGGCCCTGATGGAGGCTAAACCTTAATGCTACTTGTCCAGGTTTCATGATAGAATCCCCCGTTTTTTGAGGCTTTGCAGTGGCGTTACAGGAGAGTAAGTTGTCGAAGCTAAAGTATTTTTTCCCTGATAGTCAGGATTTTATTGATCCCAGTTTCGACTTCCTCCGCGAGACACGTAATGAACATCGCGTGCGTCAACGTGACGATCATTATCCGCATGAGGTCTTCCCCCATCCTTACGACGGCATGCTGGTTTCTAAAGCCGTAGTGGATGGATTAGGGGGGGGGGAGAGTAAATATACACGTGCCCAACGTTTGCGCTACTTCCGTAATGGTATGAAGCACTTCTTCCGCTTGCCGGAAAATATGGAAACTATGGGGGATTGTGGAGCCTTCACCTATGTTAACCAGGACGTCCCGCCATACCGTGTAGAAGAGGTCATTGAGTTCTACGAAACCTCTCGTTTTAACCATGGCGTTTCTCTCGACCATATCGTTTTTGGGTATGAGAAACCTGGCGAGCTATTCAGCGGCGAAGTGTTGGCTGAATGTCGCCGACGTCAGGATATTACACTGACCTTAGCTCAAGAGTTTTTGAACAAGTCTCAAAAGTCCTGTTTTACTGCCTTTGGCGTTGCACATGGATGGAGCAAAACCTCTTACCGTAAATCTGTAGAGGCCCTGCTGGCCATGGGGTACAAAAATATCACCATGGGGGGGATGGTGCCGCTAAAAACAGCGCAGATCCTTGAGACTCTCGAAGAGATTAAACCGCTACTAAAAAGTGATACACGTGTTCACTTGCTTGGTATTGCCCGTCCAGAGAGTTTCGCCGACTTTATCAAGTTTGGTGTGACCAGTATTGACTCGACTACACCGCTTCAGCAGGCCTTCAAAGATCGAAAAAATAACTATCATATGCCTGATGGCCCGGCCTATACCGCTGTGCGTGTCCCTCAGTTTGATGCGAATCCAAGTTTGAGTCGTAAAATAAAATCTGGCGTGATTGATCAGGATATTGCGCGTCATCTGGAAAAGGATGCCATGAATGCCCTATTTGAATACGATAAGGGGGCTTTGTCCCTTGAGAAGACTCTTTATGCAGTCCTAGCTTATGAACGCCTGCATTCGGGTGAAAAAGAGGCTGACAAAATCCGTGCGGATTATGAACGCACACTGGGAGAACGTCCCTGGAAACAATGCCAGTGCAATGTTTGCCAGGCTATCGGTATCAACGTCATCATTTTCCGCGGAGCAGAACGCAATCGTCGCCGTGGTTTCCATAATATTCAGGTGTTGTACAACCGTTTACAGCACACATTGTCATTACGCTCAGAGGAACTGTCATGAGTGAATATCGTGTTCCCGCTCTTCGAATCCGTCAGGGTGAGGCGAGGCAACTCTATAGCCTTGCGATAGAAGGTAAACAGATCAGCAAAATTGCAGCGATTTCGCGTATCCGTCGCGGGGAAGAGAGCTTGGTTGGTTATCAGCGTCCAGAAGTGCGTAACCATATTCGTGAGATTCAGCGCTATATTGAAAGCGCAAATCCGATGATCCCAAATCCTGTAATTATTGCTTTTGATAAGCGAGTGCGCTTTGAACCACTTACAGATAATGGCGACATAGGATATCTAGTCATACCTTTCTCTGAGGAAAAGGAGTTTGAGAAGCCAGGATTTATCGTTGACGGTCAACAACGTACTGCTGCTCTGCGGGATGCGGAAATCACTTCATTTATGATGCCGGTCTCTGCATTTATTGCAAATGATGCAGAGGAACAGCGCGAGCAGTTTATGCTAGTTAACTCCACAAAACCGCTACCGAAAACATTATTGTACGAGCTGGCTCCACATACTCACGGTCGATTACCTTCGGATCTCCAGTTACGTAAGTTCCCATCGCTACTGACCCAACGCCTGAACTTCGGTAAAGGTCCACTTGCAGGACGCATAAAAACAGCGACTAATCCTGATGGCGTTATCGCTGATAACTCTATGATCAAAATGATTGATGCCAGTCTTCGTGAGGGGGCACTATATCGTTTTCGCGATTCGGCGACAGGATTGGGAGATGAAGAGAAAATGGTGAAATTGCTGAATAATTTCTGGACAGCTGTGGAAACCGTTTTTACTGATGATTGGGATAAAAAGCCCCGTTATTCGCGATTATTACATGGCGTTGGGATCCTTGCACTGGGTAGTTTGATGGATGAAATCGATCAGATTCATCAGGAATATAAGGGGGAACCTGGTTGGAATGAGATCCCTTCCTATACCCGTTTTGTTGAAGAGTTAAATCGAATCAAGTCGCTTTGTGCATGGAGCAGTGGCGTGTGGAACTTTGGCACAGATATTGATGGTCAGCCTATCGTCCGTAAATGGAACGAACTGCAGAATCTGTCGAAAGATATCTCATTAGTGACGGATTATCTGGTCACGAGCTATATCAAAGCAGCGGACGCTAATATATAAAAAAGGGGGCATTTGCCCCTTTTTTATGCCACTAGTGCTGAACGTGCGCAATAAATGCGTTCAGCATTGACCCCGCACCTTTACCTGTCGGATAGATTAAATCTTTGCGCTGCGCTGAGACCGCGTAGAAGGCTTGATGAGTGGCACTGCCCGCTGAAAATATGAAGTAATCAGCCTGTTTCGCTTGATTAACCAGCTTGTCGGTTGCCGTGTGTGCATGGCAGGTTTCAACTCTGATCCCAGAGAACAGCGTTTCCAGCATCTGTTTCGCGCGTCTTGCCGCGCCTTCTGTCAGGCTATAAATCGCTACTCTGGTTCCGGATAAATCCGGTAACTCATCTTCTGTATTTGCCGTACCGCTATCCTTCTCAGCCGGAAATACGCTCTCTGCACCTTCCCCTAGCACGTCTGTCGCCAAGTTGCGCATAACGGTACGAGTAGTCGGATCCAGTCGTGCCCATATTCCGCCTACAAAAGACTGAACTCTGATCCAAAGCGAGGTGAGTGTCGCCAGATCCTGCACCGGAGCATCAAGGAAGAGTTCGATTAACTCGCACAACGCAGACAGGTTGCGGAAAGAACTGGCTCGTTCTACGATCAATTCCAGCATGGCACCGGACTGTTGATACGCTTCCTGGCTAACGGAGCCTTGTAGGAGCCGGTCCGTCGCCATCGCGGCCAGCTTAATGTCCGCCTGACTGACGCTTTGCTCCATCGCGAGAACATCCAGCCACTTCAGCCACGTCGTGCTACTCAGACTGAGTTGATGACGTTCAAGCCATTCAATAAAGGCAGGCATCACGTTACGCAGGATCGGGAACGCGTCTGGTGGAATCTGACTTGATAGTAACTGGAGCATCGTCGCTTCATGAAACGAATCAGCGGGCCAGTTTTCACTTTCTAGCGCGACCAGTTGCACTAGGTTGTTACTATCGACTTCTGACTGACACAGTCGGGAGAAACAGATATCCCAGCCCACGATTTGCGGATTGCTCAGATGGCGGATTTCCTCAATGAGTGTTTTCAGCAGCGGCACCGCCATCGCCTGCTCCATCAACTGCTGATCCAGCGTGTGGAGTGTTTGCGCGTAGCTGGTAATCTCTTCTTGCGTAGCTGTCAGGGAGGCTTGCAGATATGCGGCAAGCTGTTGCAGTGTATCCGGGACCGACGCCGTCGCTGTCGTATCTGGCGGACTCACAACGTTGAATGGTCGACTGGCCCAAGTGTGTAATCCACTCAGCCAGTCGGTTTTCAGACGTTCTGGCAACGCGTTGAGCAGGTCGACCTCTCCAATAAGCATCACACCGGTGGCCCAACTTTTCCACGCACCTATGTCAGCGTTATCCTGGGATAAGAAAGGCATCTGCGTAAACAGAGGATGTAGTGCCAGGCATTGCGGGCGAAGATCCGCCGGGGAGGCCTGCGGATACCCGTGGCTGTCGGGCGTAAAATAGACTTGCTGGTATGCTTTCAGCAGCATCCTCATTAGAGTTGTGGGAATGCGTCCCCGCACCAAATCCACAAGCGAATCGTGATTCATCAGCGTGTCCCACCTTTCCAACTTACCTGCCTGCTGGAGTTCGAGCAGCATAAGGTTGCGCTGCGAAAGCGCGCCATTGTTCTTCAGTTCCTGTAGTAAAGCGTCGCTTGTGGTTTCGTCTTTTTGACTATTTGCTAGAATAAAATCACTCAAGATCCGCCCAAAGGGGCGCTTGACCGTGCGTACTATTGATGGCCTGTCACGGAACAGGCTTATAACGTCTTTGAGCGCAGCGAAGACCCGCTCTTTTGCCGGTTTATCTTTCTGTTTTGTGGGAAGTAATTCGATTCGTATAAATCCGGCCGGACAGTATCTCAGCAGAGCCGTTTCAGATAGCGACGTCGCTCCTTGCGCCGGGACTAAAGTCACCTTTCTGTCGGCAATAACATCTGCAGAGCCCAGCCTGGCATTCAGCACATTGCTGAGTTCCTGTGTGGTGCGATCCGTCTCTGCTGCGGCAAAAAATACCCAGCGATGAGCATCGCACCAGGGCAGAATAATCGGCCACTGAGCGTCAGTTGCGCTCTCGTAGAGCGGCAGTAAGACGGCTTTTAAGTCCGCAGGGTAGGCGTTTTCAACGTTTTCCAGCAGCTTGTCCAGCTTCAGTAAATTTCCGTCGCCAAAGAAGTCACACAGCCATTGAGAAGTATCAGTCATGGGTGTCTCCAAAGGTGTACTGGCCGCTAAATTCAATCAACGCATCTGAAATAACCGTAGTATTGGTTGAAAACAGCAGATGCTCATCGTTCAGATTTGCGCCGCTCCAGGTGTAATTCATGGAGCCTTTCAGAAAGAAGTGTTTGGTCAGCATCCCTTTGGCGTGCAGGTTCTCGTGATATATATATTGCATGTCGTGATCGGGTGATAAGCGCGCCAGTAGTCGCTCGATAAAGACCACGCTGCGCGTGTCTTCACGTGTCACGATGCGTAGCGGGCAGCCATTGTTGACGGCGGTAGCGAGTAATTCCTGAAAGCTAATCATTCGGGCGCCCCAAGAAGGATCAAGAAAACTCCACTGACCGCCTCGATTATCAATTACGTCGAAGTCGCTCATCCACGGCGAGATCAGCCAGATCAGTTCCGGATAGAGGATTAGGCCACTAAACTGTGCGCTCAGAATTTCCCGCAAATGTCGCTGGCCCAGTGGGCCATGCAGGAAAATTTGTCGTTGTTCTTCCATTTCTGCGTTCCTTACAGTAGCGCTTCGGCCAGTTCAATACGTAACACCAGATTGCCATCCTGATAGTCTACGGCGGACTCGCGGGGGTAGAGATGCAAACCGAAGTACTCAATCGGGGTCACCTGTATCAGAGAGATCACTTCGACAATACGATGGCGAGCCTCTCGCGGCACATGCAATTCTGCAAAGCCGTGTTGGGTAATGGCGTGATGTAACTGTGCTAACCAGTCGCTCTCACTGATGCTGATGATACACGCCGTTTGTTGAAACAGTGAGCTTAGCAGCAGTCGTTCAGTCAGGTTGTTACCGGACTTAAAGGGGTTGTAATAGCTGAGAACCGACTGACGGATGGCATTACCTCGCTGCCAGAGCATTCCCTGAATTTTGCAAAAACGCTCAAAAACTTTCGTCACACTGGCGCCAGGCAGTTCTTGCGTCGCCTGGGTATGGGCAAAAATATTCAGAGCAATTTCGTATCCGGCTTTGTTTTCTAGGTCCCGCCATGCGATGAGATATGTCAGCATCTGCGTATCATGTGACGCCCGACTGCCTGGGCGTAGGATCCGCGTGTGCAGCACTGACATAAAACTGTGACTGAGTGCAAATCCTTGTGCCTTCAGCAGAGTTCTGAGGTGGGCGTTGGCCTCACGGCGCTGCGAATGGTTGCTGGCATTACGTATTGAGCTCAAGGCCTTTTGGAGTTCGTTGGAAGAGGGAAGTCGCGAAAGCATCTCGAACAGGTCGTAGTCGATCTGCTCGTAGTCGCTGGCGGCAAAACTACGAATAAACAGATTAAGTACGGAGACTGGATCCTGATGAAAAACGTCTTCCAGACGGGTAATGATGCCACAACCTCCGGGTTCTGACTCGGTCAGCCAGACGTCCAGTACCTCGTCGTTGAGTTCGGTATCCACCAGCAAACCGCGCTCATCGACATCCGGCAGTAACAGGTGGCTGGTTTGTTTGACCGCTCCGGCAAAGGTCGTTGTCAGCAGGCACTGTAACCAGTTCTGGAAATCGAGATCATCACTGAGATCCTGAGTCAGGATCGCGCTGTGCTTGTCCACCATGTTAAGGATGTCGGTCTCTTTAAACAGGCTGCGCAAATGTTGCTGCAGTTCCTGGCTTTCGGGGTCGTCTTCACCATCCTCGCTATTTTCAAAGATATTCTCTGCCTGGAAGAGAGAGTCCGCGATATCAGCCAGTCTACGTTGGCCGTCCGGGGTTTTTAATTCCGCGATAGCGCCTGCCAGAGACGACTGCGTGACCAATTCCCGCGTAACCGCAGCCAGGTAGCACTCGTAGATCCAGTCAGCGGTGAACGTGTCATATTCGAAACGTGGTTCATGTTTGATTCGATGCTGGAAATAGAGAGTTCGTAGTGCGCGCTGAATGGCCGGGTCATGCCGGAGGCGTTGCAGCAGAGTGGGCGGAAGCGTAAATCTGAGCCGGATTCCATCCACCCACTGCCGTACGCCAACACCGACAGGCTCGCCATGGTCGACCCACCTGAAGTTCACATGCGCCTGTTGCTTTGTTTTATTGCGTAACGAGGCTGTTGCGTGGGTGGCGTAACGCGTGATGTCGAGAGGTGTCATATTCTGGTGGGTAAAGAATGTCATGGAGCGGAGGATGTCCATCCACGGGCCAGCAGGAATGGGGAGCGGATCGGCCTGATCGTCAGGGTTAAACAGGGTATGCCAGCACAGTTGCGAGTTGCTTTTCTCGGTGAGATTTTGCTCGAATTGTAGCGCGCGCGTAAGCACCTGCATCGGGCGAATGACCCTAATAGGAGGCTGACCTTCACACTCGATGACACATTCTGGCTGCCAAGTATCGCCGAAAGCTTGTTCAATTTCAAAATCAACATTTGAAACGCAGTTCATTACCGGTACAAAGCTGTCCGGAATCAGCCAGTCAACTTCATTGTCGGAATAAACGGCATAGCGTTTAGAAATGCGTCCTGGCGCAAACTCTTTCAAACCCTGAATAAAGGGCAAATATTCACGCTTCTTGAACTTCCGCTCGAGATGGATCTCCAGTTCTGGCAGATTGAGTTCGCTGAATAGCGCTGAAGGAATAAAGGCCGGAAGCGGGGAACGTCCCATCGAACGGTCTGTCTCAGATTGGCCCATCCGCGACCATTGGGTGGTGAGTTGTCGTTTTAATGTCGGCAGCAACTCCATCATGATCGAACGGGGAGGCGACCACAGTACGCGCTGAAGTTGCTCGTCAGTGATGCGCAGCGCATAGAACAGATACTTCTCCAACTCCTGCTGCCATGGATGTTGTTCGCTCACGGCGGTAATCAGGTGGAGCATACGATCAAGATGGTCGAGAGACTCTGGCTTTGTCTGCGGTTTATTCAGCAATGACCAGATATTACTTCCAGGGATCTTCATGCTCAACCAGTCAAGTGTCGCCATTGCTGCCTGCATTTTCTGGATATGAATGTTGCCCATCGGCAACGACTGCCCTTTTATCTCTGGATTAATGAGTTCTTCATAGCGTTGATAAACGACACGGTCTCGGCCAAATTCGGACAGGACTGCGACCATCCACGGACGCATGGTTCTTGAACGACCGGCACGCCCTTTACGCTGCAAATAGGAGGCAACGTTACGTGGCGCTTTATGCTGAATAACCATGCCAACGGAGGGATCGTTAAAGCCCACCTCCAGAGACGCGGTTGCAATCACTATTTCCGCTCTAGGATCGACCCCGACGTCCTGACTGGACGTTCGGGCGACGATGGCCCGGTCATTTTCGTCAAGTGGGTGACCAATATCCTGCGCGATACGCCAGTTCTGTCCTGCCTGAGTCAGCGCATGGCTGTTTTGCAGTGTTTCCAGACGCTGAGCGGCCAGCGGCGATTTTGCAACGAATAAGTATTGACCGCGCGACCGCCAACCTTCAGCGTCACATAATTGATGATAAAGTCGGTTATTGACATCCAGATCGTCGGTGAAAACGAAGGTTTTTTGCCCCCATGTACCGCGCGATTTTTTCCTTTTCGTATCCAGAATACGCCGGGCGAGCATGCTGGTCTGGATAGTCGTTGAGAGGAGGGCTGTTTGTGAAACCGGATCGCCGCGTAATGCCAGTAGATATTCAGCCCCTTCATCTTCCATTTCGTGGATCTTCGGTTCGATAAGAGCTACATGTTTTTTATGCGCACCTACCAGGTCAGCGAAGAATCGTTCGGCATCACTCAGCGTTGCCGACAGTCCGACAAAATGGGGGCGACTACGTGCAAGTTGCATCCAGCGTCGCAGCAGATAAGCCGTCTGAGCACCAGTATTCCCCACATAGGTGTGTACTTCATCCAGCAGGACTACCGGCGGCGGTGTTACGCCGATGCCAATGCCAAATAGTTGATTCGCTTGGTTGTTCCCGAGGTGCTGATTGAGCATTTCGGTGGTGGTAAATAGGATGTCAGGCGGTTTTTTCATTAACGAGACGCGGGTCAGGATCACTTCGTCACTGTCTACGCTATGATCGCAGTGGCTACAACGAAGAATCTCTCTTTTCAATTTGATATCTTCTGCTTTCCAGTGCATTTGTCCCGGACATTTTGGCGTGGTGCAACGGAGTAAATCAAAGGGCATATCCTTGTCTTTATCTTTTGTTGCGTATTGATGGCTGAACGGGGTGTCACCGAAAAAAGAGCCAATACGAATCTTGCGTCCTGCCAGTGTCAGGGCCTGACTGTCGAGCTCACGACATTTGCCCCAGGTTTCCATGAACTGATCTTTAAGCAGTTCCTTACGTGGATACAGTGCCAGCGTCCTGACTCGCTGTGCGTTGTCGCGCTGAATATCATTAAGGAGCGAAGTGAGCGCCGGGAGATAGAACGCCAGCGTTTTACCACTCCCCGTACCTGCACAGACAATAGTCCCGGTGGCTTCTTTCGCGTGAGCATGATTGCTATGAAAGTGCCAAGCACGCAAAATACGTTCGGTTGAGCGTTCCTGAAAACCGGAAATAGAAAAGTCACCGATCAGTCGGGAAAGCGCTTGGCGTTTAATTTCGTTCATCCACGGAACATCAACCCATTTGTTCAATACTGTTTGCGCCGGAAGTTCCCGCTTCGGATAGTTGCGCGGGCGACGGACGAAACGGTAGTCGGCGACCAACGTCCGGGCTCGCTGAAGCGGTTGATCACGGAACCATTGACGCTGGTGTCGGAACAAGTGGACCGATTCCGCCATACGCGTGCGGTAGTGCGCCTCCCCTTTGCTGGTCGGGACGCTGAAGAGCATGGCAGCATTCTGCAACTCTGCCAGTAACGACTCGGCATCTTCGTACGGCAGGTTCCGGGTAAAGAGTGAGATGATATCGGCATGGGTAAACGCGCCATCCGTATCACCCCAGACCAGCAGTTCCGCTTCCCGCTCTTCGAGCAGGTCCAGCGCCTGGTGCAGGTGGGACAAATCAGCCGTAGACATAAACTATTTCCTTGTGATCACGAACTCATCCAGCATCTCTTCATCCCCTAACCACTCAAGCACCTCGGGCGTCAGGGCACTTAACGTCGGGCGGAGACTCTGCGGGCCATTAATGCTATTGAAAAATACTTGCACCACGTCAGGCCAATCTGTTTTCATCATGCCGCGCAAGGAATTTAGTTTTTCGGCTAGTGCTTTGATTTGGTAAATCTTTTCACCGCTTACTGGTTGGCACTGCGTTAAGTTTTCGAAATCCTGACGTCGACGCTCATAGTCGGAGGCGATATCGTCAAATTTGTTCGCATTTTTTTGGAAATTCAGTGTCTTGTCATCGACATGAACCTGCTGATGTAACTCTTCCAGCCATACATCCCAGGCATCTTTTAGTTCTTTGCTCAGGGCCTTGTGTAGGGTACCGAGTTGGCTGACACAATGGGGCAAGGAATCATTTTGGATAATGTCATAAGCGGTAGGTTCATCTGACGCGACTGGCGTCTCATCTAGAGAGTTCTGTGGCGACTCTTTCTGATCTGCAAGGTTTTCTTCCTCGCCGGGATTGTTTACCGACTGGTTTTTCAGCCAGCGTCCCCACTGTAACTTGAGACTTTTGACGCTGTTCGCGGCGGCGATCAGCTTGCTCTGCTGCTCGTCATTCCACGTAACTGCAATGCCCTGCGGGAGTTGTTGCTGGGCGGGATATTGCTGTTTAAGCAATGCAAACTTATCGGCAATGGTGTTAGTTTTGCTGTATACCAGATTACATTTATCGATGATTTGTGATGCCTTACCAGCCTGAACGCTAAGATCGAGTTCTTTTTGCATTTCAGCCAGTTGTTGGCGCAAGGTGGTCATTGATCGACTCCAGAGGCGATGATATCGCTCGCAAGTGTTTTCAAACGGTCATTCACTCTACTCAGAGCAAGAGTCAGTTGCTGTATATCCCCTTTGGCGTTCATCTGTTGGAGTGCGAACGCAATCTTAGGTTGTACCAGTTGCCATTGAGCAAGTACGCTGCTGATTCTTGAAACGTAGTCACCGTCAAGTTGACAGATCTCCAGCCACAATCTCGCGCTATCTTTCTCTTTTTCAATGGAGAGTAATGAAATTAAAGTCGCCAGACTCTCCTCGGTGTCGGTTCTGAGGGCTTCAATTTCACCCAACAGCCACGAAGATGGCTTGTACTGAGAACCACCGGTGGGGTAGTGTTCGGCCCGCACAGTCTCAATAAACGTCTGCCAGTCGTTCAGTTGGCTGAGGAAATCGTCGCTATCTTTAATGTTGGCAAAGAGCTGAACATTATTTAGTGTGCTGGCAAGTTCCTGTTTAACGGAGAGTGCCGCACGTTCAATTTCTGCTCCAAGTGGCTGTTTTAACACTGTTTTAAGTGCGGAAAATATTACATCAGCATCAATCGCTCGACTGGAGCCCAAGCCTGAGCCTTGCTCAGTGATAGCTACCTGCTCAAGCCACGCTTTTCTGGCATCATCCCATCCTAGGAGCGCCTGCACCCTGGCTTCGGCTACTCTGGCGCTGGCGTGCGGATGCAGGGTCGCCTCAATCCCTCTGAAACAGATCTCGGAAGGTGAGGTCGCCAGCGTTCGACCGATATTTTTCTCTTCGGTTCTTCCGACTCCTTTCTGGGTGAGGCAGAGGGTATTGACGATCTCCGCCGGTTCTTCTTTCCCGGTCACCAGACCAAGCAGCAGAGCTTTTTGCAGATGCTTTTTCAGCGCATCCCGTAAGTTACGCGCCCGGAAGTGATTAATAGCGCTTTCCGTAGCCTGAGGTACCCACCACTGAATGAAGTTTTGATAACGAGTGTAGTCTTCCTGCGCCTCGGGATAATTAAAGCCTTGCTTTAAACTGGTGTAATGCTGGATACGTAACAAGGTTACCGCGGCGTTATACACATCAACCCGTCGGGAAGGGTCGGTCAGGTCTTGCTCAGAGTAAAAATTCGTTATAATGCTTGAAGGATCCGACGCCGCTTTTGGCAGTGAAATCAATGTAAAACGCCCCTCTTTCAGCGGTGGCCGCGAAGACATACCGAACAACTCTGGCTGCGCATGAATTTCATAACAGGTGTTCAGTGCCGCACGCAAATCACGGGCAACATCCTGCGGCAGAATGACGTTGTCATTCACCCATGCTCGGACTGCCCTAATAAATGGCAATTCGGATTTGGTATTAGATTTTGCCTCTTCTTTTGATTTTAACTCCGGATCGTCAAGCTTTTTACCCGCCGCCGTGCTGCCAGTTTTGCCCGCCATTTCGCGTGCGGTCTTTGTTACCGGTTCGGTCGTAGGGTTTTTGCCAGTCAGTTGCGCGGCAAGTTCATCGAGGCCAAAGGCACTCGCTACGCTGCCCGGCAGTTTTCCGCATAGCTCATCAAAGGAATCAATGCCATATCCCCAGATGGCGGCAAGCGTCACCGAACTGCCAACCCGATTGACAACCATCTGTGAAATCTTGTCTTCGATCTCGGGAACGGCATTAATTCCAGCGAGATGTGTTGGCGGGAACTGCGTTTTTTCCGCTTCTGTTCTGCAATCACGCAGAATATCTAACAGGATGCGGTTAATGATTGTGCGCGGGTTAAAAATCAACTCGCCGCTGCTGTCGCGGCAATGCTTATTCGCAAGTGCCAGAATGGCACTGCGGTTATACGGGAAGAGCGGGAATTTCTTATTGGCAGAATAACCAAAATCTTCCAGTGCATTGGGTATATCATCACTGTGCCAGACAGGTGGCCACTGGGGTTTACCTTGCTCTGGACGATTTTTTAACTCCTCAGAGCCAAAGCGTGCGGCGTTCAGATATCGACCGCAGAGCGAGACTATACGATCTTTATTATTGTCTTTATCGACGTTCTCGATGATCCACTCGTAGCCAGCACGCGTGATTAACGTTTCCTGGCGACGTTTATAGCCGGGATAATTGTCGGTGACTGCAATCACTGAGTGGACCGGACAAAGGGTTTGCACGCCGCCAGGCGCCGCTTCTTCGATCAGGCTGTCGATCAGGACATCTTCGATGGCGGAGATCGCCGCCATATCTTCCACCAGAATCACCAAGCGACGATTCAGTCGCAGAAACTCCTTGCGGATTTCCTGGAAAAGCTCCTGAAAAGAACCCCCATTGAAGGTGAACAGGCGTTTGAAGAGTGACTTCAGCGAGGCATGCATGGCTTCATTGAGCACGCGCGCCGCACGAGCACGCGCTTCTACCTGGTCTGACTCGTGCAATTGAGAATGATTCAGGTAGCGACGTGCACGCGCGGATAAATCGTCAGGCTCAAAAACAAAATAGAGGTCTTCCGGTAGAAGTTCATATTTATCATGATTTTCTTCTCCTTCCTCCAGACCATTACTCATCCGACTGGCCAGTTTGAAAATGCAGTGCTCAGGCTTCAGCAGATTCTGTTTGAAGTTAGGGTCTGTGATCAGATCGCAGATACCGTTCTCTACCTCTTCAATGATGGTTTCCATATAGGCGAGTCGGTCTGATGGAATGTCTTTACCTTGTGCCTGCAGTGTTTTACCTTCCTCCATCACTGCTTTTTGCATGTCCTGCAACTGATGGGCCATCATGGTCAACAGCAGGTCTGCCAGATCTTTCGCAGGATATTGTTCCGTCACTTCATTAACGCGCGTGCGTGCGTTGTCGAAAAATTCTCCCGTCAGATTTTTCAGGATGCGTAAAAGTACCTGTCGCAGACTGGAGTTTTTGGGAATACGGACAATTTCCCATTGTGCACGCTGGCCGTTTTCCGTCAGGTACATGTTGAACCTGCAGTCTAACCATCGCACCAGATGCGATTTTCCCATACCCGAACGGCCAATTAAAGGGATGGCACGCTCCGTAATGAGTAACTGCTGGAACAGATCTTCGTCACGCAATATTTCATGATTTTCATTGACGTCGCGTCGGGTCAGTAGCATCGGTTCATGCACGGCCAGAAGCACATGATCCTCTAATTCTTCCGCTTCATTGCGAATGCATTGAACGATATTTTCCCTGGACGGCCAGTACTCCATCATGCTCATTGTGCATCCTCCCTCAGCGTGATTTGGCTAACCCGTCGAATTTTGCCGTCGGGTAACTGGAGTGAGGAGGCGTCTTCATCATCACTGCCGGTGGTGAGAATAATACGCTTACTGATTTCAAGTCGTAGTAGCGCAATGGATGTGCTGGTGCAGATATTGTCACCTTCCGGAGAGATCCAGTCTTTTTCCTGCTGCATCACATCATGAATGGAGTTTCTGAACTGCCCGCCGTCCATCATCGGCATGACCTCCGCCATGTTTGCCATGAAGATTTTGGCGGGAAGAGTGCGTGTGTTGCCAAAGATTATTGGCAGAAAACATTGAATGGCCCGGGTGGGGTCGGTGACATAATTTCCGTCCGGCATTAGCTCGAGAAAACCTAGAAAACGGCCAAAGTCTCTTACTAACTTCGCGGTGTTTTCGTTTACCTTTTCACCTGGTAGCCATTTGTGTATTTTCTTTGTGATGATTGGCGGGGAGAGCGGTTCTTGACCTCCTGGCGAATGCTGCTGAAGGCTCAACAGACAACTCAGTACCCGCCATAACGGTTCGCATTCATTGCCATTGGCAACGCCTTTTTCGCGACAAGAATCAATCGCACAGGCAAGCAGGCGATGCGCCAGTGGACGTGCGTTTTCTTCAAGCGGTAACATTATTCCGTCGCGCATCGGCCATAGTCCCTGGTTGCACCAGAAACTCAAGTTCTCTGTGAATTTCCCCCACGCGTTATCGTTAGCTGGCAAGTTATCAGGGCGATAACGGGCGAGTAGAGTGTCCTGAGACAACGGTTCCTGTACGCTTTGTAGAATGCGTTCAATTAGAGGAAGGAGTACCAGGACGCTCCCAGCACCTGCGTTATTAATTATTGACATGTTGAAGTTGCCTGATAAACGTGTCCAGCGACAGCGCATTACCTGCGCTTTCGCACCATGTACGATGTGGGAACTGAGGATCGGCGAGATGCTCAGGTGCAATAATAATTCGCTCAAAACGCGTCACGGGTAGATTCGGGAACGCATCGGCGGTGTTAGGGATGATCACGATCTCTGGTCCATCCGATGCAGGCGCTGTCATTTTCTGTGCGCTCCAGAAGTGCGAGAGCGAGTCCAGATTGTTCTCTAACTGGAGGAACACTTGCCTGTCTGCACGAATAAACACATATTCGCCAGAGGTGATTAGTGACCGCAACGTTACACGAAGTTCCGTTAACAACGAATGCAACTTCATGTTTTCGTTGTAATACACTTTCTTTTCGGTGCCTACGAAGAGTGCTTTTTTCTTTGGCTCGGAACGTATAATTTGTACATCTGTGCCCACAGTGGGGGAAAATGCCCCTTTCCCTTTGTGGCGACACCCCGGACAACCTCCACAGGTTAACTCGGGAGGATGGTTTTGATATTCATAGAATTTCTTCAGAATTTTACACAGCGATTTGCCGGGATCCTCCAACCACTTTTCCATTACCGTAAAGGCTGCCCGGCGGTTATTCAACTCGGACTGACGGATCTTCTCCACATGGGTGTTCCAGTGCGCTTCTGAATAATGTGCATCGTCACAGTGACGGATATGAACGTGGTTGTAGTAGCTTTCGAACCATTCACTTAGTTGCGTGTTGTCGTCATCCAGATTATCTCGAAGGGTGTCAGGAATTATCGGATCATCAAAGACCAGTTTGATGAGTTTGGCCCGTTGCATTAACAGCAATGTCCGACGGTTCCAAGCTTCATTTTTATCGCCCTGGTGATCAATATGAACGGGCTTGATGTTTAGTGAAATCATGTAGTCAGCGATCGGACTTTCTTTGCGATCATCAAACATCGCTTTCCAGCGGGCAAAGCCTTTTTCTACGCCAATCAGTGTCTCAACGGCCAGTGATTTTGCCGTTTTCATTTGCGCCTTATGCCATACAAGGTGCACTTGGCAGGATCTACCGTCACGCCCGGCGCGCCCGCAGTCCTGGTAATAACGGTCGATACTTTCCGGAATGGCAGCATGTATGATGCTGCGAATATCCTTTTTATTCATTCCTACCCCAAAGGCTGAAGTGGCGACCATGATATCAAGTTTGTCATTTTTCCATTTAGAAATCAATTTCTTGCGATTATTTGTGTCAATTTGTCCGTGGAATATGCCGGTTCGCCAGTAGCCTAGTTCGTGCAGACGGATAGACCACATTTCCGCATCTGTGCGTGTGGTGCAATACAAAATCAGCGGGCGGGGTAAGGTCATCAGCAGTTGTTCGACCCGCTGACGATGCGTGTTTTCATTTGCCTCATGATGCACAAAATATTCCGGCTCTGGGCGTAGGAAATTAGCTGACACTTCAATCAGTTCGCTATTTTCATCATGGAACTGCTCGATCAGAATGTTCTGAGTGCTTTTGCTGTACGTCGCCGAAAGTAGCAGTGTACGAAAACGGCATTTTCCCTGGGCTTTCAGTGAGCGAATCATAGGGGCAATCAGCTGAAAGTCAGGGCGGAACTCCGCGCCCCATTGATCGATCAAATGCGCTTCGTCGATGACGATTGCGCCAATCATATTCAGTCTGGAAAGCTCAAACAGCACAGGAACCAGAGAAGAGCGAACGGCTTCCGGGGAACAGAAGAGCACACGCTGTGTTCCCGCTTTGATTCTTTCCTTAATCGCCTGACGTGCGGGCTGATCTTGTCCTCCGACCCAGGCATAACTCCCACCATGATCTTGGTCGGCACCACGAAGCAGCTTTTGCATGTCGTCAGCCTGCTCAATAGCGAGAGCGACGGTAGGGACGATCACCAGCGTGAGGGTGTTTGTCGGTGCGCTGAGCACCTGGAGTTGGGTGAGAAGGCTTTTACCGCAACTGGTGGGCAGGTTCACCAGCAACGTACAGTTATCATCAGACGTCAGTAGCGTCCGAATAGCGGCCTGTTGACCGAATCCCTGATAATGAGTCAGCCAGGGCTCCTCGGGTAGCAGGCGCTTCAGCGCAGGATCGGTCTCCGGGCGCAGTAAGTTCCTGCGGATCTTACGCAGATAGGTGGCTCTGGTCAGCGCTAGGTCTGCCTCTTCAGCTAGTTGAATTTGTTGTGTTGCAGGCGACTTTGTCATGCCCCACTCAGGTGCTGGAACGTCGGTCAGTTCAGGCGGCAGGGGGAGCAACGGCGCGCTAATACCGCTCGCATGAGCCGCTCGTAATGCATCGGCGTAGCCGGCAAATATATCACCATGTCCTGCCGAGGCATCTGTGATGATCTGAATTAGTCTGTTCAGAAACTGATTTTCGATGCCATCCTTAAATGTGACCCCTTGACTAAAGCAGGTGTTTAGTGCCTGCTGCAGGCGTGACCACTCTTCTTCCATCAGGCGATTTCCTCCAGTAGATTTTTGCTACACACCACCACGGCTTTGACGGCCATTAACTGGAGTCCGGCCTGATCACCGAGGGTGGTTTGTTGTTGTTCCCGATCACTGGCATAGACTCGCTCCACCATCTCTTTCCAGTAGGTCGGTGAAATAAGCTCTTCAATTTCTAGCCAGAGGTTAGGGCGCAGATTCATATCCGCATAGAATTTCTGCGATGTTTCGTGCTTGGCGTATTCGCCATTGAGAAGTTCCAGAACCTGTGGATTAGTCACTGGTTTACCTTCAGAGGAAAGCCAATGTTGCACAATACGCGGGGGGGACAGTTCATCTGCTATGCGGCGTTGTGAGTAGGTATCCTCCATCTGGTGATGAGTGACAAGCCAGGTAGATTGGAAGAAGCAATTGGGTTCCTTTAGTTGCCCGGTGATCACCCGCAGTATCGCCATAGAACTGCCCCTGGCGTCTAAATTTAATAGTTGCCAGATCGTATCGACAAATGGCTGTCCGTACCGCAATGGATAAACGGTTGTCCCGTCGATAGATGGAATGCGTTCAGTACTCATCAGATGCGTTGACGGCGGGTTGCCGCCTTCTTTATCGAAGCTAAGCATGCAGGTGGTGAGAAAGGTTTTAAAATCAACTAGCGTCCCTGTACTGCGGTCAGAGAGTTCAAACTGAAACTTGATGCCTTTTTCTGCGGTACCGGTAGCGCGAAAACGCAGTGCATGCGTGATCCAGTTGGTCAGCGTATTACATTGCGCTACCGCAAGATGATCGTCAGCGCTGATCTGTTGCGCAAAAATCGCTGCCTCGGCAATCTCGTCATCCATCGCCAGCAGTTTTTCCTGCATGTTAATTTTGTTCGTTTCATTGGCCAAAATACCCTGTTCGCCAGGGAATTCGCTGGCAATACGTTCAAGGGTCACCGGCCCTTCTTTGTAGACATTTCGCCACGCATTTTCCAGATAATTGTCGAGGACGAACTGGAGGCTGGCGATAGTGTTATTAAATACGCCAATGCTGTCTTTCAGAATGCTGGCCCATATGTTGCGTACTCCACGGTCGGCGTGGTTTTTCAGGATCAGACTCTGAACGGGTTTTACACCTTTCAGGTTTGCACTGTACCTGTTCAGACGACCAAGGCGCTGTTCAATGCGACTGCAAGAGCGCGGTAAACCGTAATGAACGGCCAGTCGCAGACCTCCATGGAGATTCAGACCATCTTCGCCGCTTTTATCACAAATTAGGACCCGAATGGGGCTTCCGTTTTTCAGGTACATCAGGGGGTGACCCGACTGATAACGCTCCTGCGGATACTCCAGCAGTAACTCGAGCTTTATTGCCAGATGTTGGGCTAGATCCGGACGATCGCAGAAGACGATGGCTTTTCCTGTTGGATTCTTTTGCAGCCACTCATTCAGGGTGATGGCTAGCGTGTTATCAATTACCTTAAGTTCATTTTTTGATGTAGAAACAATGTGTTCTAATAGGTCTCGTTCTTCCTGAGTGCGTTCCGATTCACCCAAATGCACTTTAGCGCGTTGCATGACGCAGAGTGGGCTTGACAGGAGATCGTCGATCCATAAGAGGTATGAGTCTTCATTCATTGCCCACTGCGTATTCTGTGGCAGTGAAGATAAGGAACGATACTCATCAATCAACTCGTCTAACGCTAACCCATCGCAATGCCAGTGACACTCTGTGGCTCCGTTGAGCCCGGGAAACAGAAGGTTCAGATTGATGTTTTTCGTTTCATCGAAGCTGAGTGAAACCTGACGGCGGTTTCGCAACATACGATGATGAATGCGATAGTTTTCCCCTAGGTGCCGGCGAATATCCCGGATCCCTTCTTCGCGCTCCGGGGTATTTGGTGAAAATGTCCCAATAAGCGGGATGAGTTGTTGGCAGAGCGTCATCAGAATCGTATCTTCCGGGAACTGCTGCTGCAGTGTTTCCAAATTACGGCGTAAGCTGACGTTCGAGACGGTAGGCACTAACCCCGAGAAGATCCCGCCGAGGTTTTCACGATTTTTTACCAGTTGGGTAAAGTCTCGCAGATGGGCTTCATCCACTTGGTAGGCTTCGGGATTAATACAGTGCAACATTGACAAGAAGTTCCTTTCGTGCCCATGCAGAGGTGTCCCTGTGAGTAACAGAACGTAGTGGGCCTTCCGGCAACCCTGAGCGATCAGGTTGAAGTAATAACGTTCATCTTTGTCTCCTGACCATGGCCAGGAGGCAATCTGGTGAACCTCATCGACCACGATAAGCGAAGGTGGGAGTCCCTGTTCAATCAAGGTGCAAGCATCAAAATAGCTACAAATTACGATGCCTTCTGTGACCTCATCTTGTCGCAAACCCGCGAGGGCTGACGAGGCATCAATAATAAGTTGTTTCAGTTGAAAGCGTTCACCCAGTTCTTCCCGCCACTGGTTAACAAGCGGTGCTGGAACCGCAATGAGCATGCTGACGTGGCCAGTAGTTTCTAACGCGTGTTCACGGACGATCATACCGGCTTCGATGGTTTTCCCCAGCCCAACCTCATCGGCCAAAATATATTTAGGATTTTTATCCTGAAGCACACGGCGTACCACCGCCAACTGGTGGGGTTCGAGTTCAACGGCACTACTGGAAATGGACGCCATCGCTCGGCAGGTTGCACGTTGCTGGATGTAAGTCTCAATAAAGGCCTGGCGGTGAGGGAAAAAGAACGGTGCATCATTAGCCTGCAAGGCAAGGAAATCAGCAGGGTTTACTGGGGTGTCAGGTGTTTTATTCAGAACAAAAATTTCGTCGATTGTCAGTGTCGTACTTTCATCTTCGCGAAAGATGACGAGAAAATCCCCTTTGGGGCGCGAACCACCAAATCGGGCTCTAGCCCATCGTTGGTTTTTTGGTTCAATGCAATAAATTACCGTCTCTTCGTGCGGGATTGTCAGGCTGAGTTGTTCTAAAGGAACTTTCGTTTGCCGTGCATAAGGTTGAGTCGGTGACTCAAAAAAAGCGACCGTGACATTATTTGTATCACTATCGACGGTGACAACTTTACCGATACCTTCAAATTTCTCAGAGATAACCAGTGACCCGATGGGTAATACGTTCATCCTCACAGTCCTTGAATCGTTTCTTATAATTTTATTGGCTGAAAAACTGCTAGGCATAGGTTAAGAAACGTGACTTTGCTATGCCTGAGCGACATGCTTATAAGTGCATTAATTTGGTATTGTGAACAGAATACTGAGATTAATTCAATACTCAAGTGATTGTAAGTAAAAAAAGATTAATGAGATATTAGATTAAATCAGGGGGATTTCCAGCATATCAAGGTTATCATTTACGAAGAGCATATTTTATTCTGTCAATGTTAGCCAGATAAATTCCAAAAAAATATTAATTAATAAGTGATAATGAAATGTTAGTATTAATTTTTATATAAGAAAAATATAAATTGCTGAACACTGCTATATGGGTTAGAAAAATGACCTCGCTTGTTACTATCTTTCAAAAAAGCGAGACTGGTTTACTATAACTCTTCCTAGTAAATACAACCTGCCGTGCAAGTCTCCTCTCTACTACAGCACTCAGAAGTGGCAACTGTGGTTTAATCTATTCCTTCAACTCGGCAAAGTCGATAATCCAACCTGTGCAAGGATCAATCTCTTCAGTGATTTTAAGGCGAAGGTAATCCCCCCGAAAAATCGATGTGTTCATAAGTAGAATTTTCTACTAACCTGAATTCAGTGGGATTTCTATGACCTGAAGGGCTGCGAAGGTCACCGATCACGGTTTACTGATAGCCAAATCATTGCCATTCTTCAGCAGGCGGAAGCGGGTATTCCGGTACCTGAACTGTGCCGTAAACATGGCATCAGCAGTGCCAGCTTTTATAACGGCATTCGAAGTTTGGCGGGATGGATGCTGCTCTCATGTCCCGACTGAAAGACCTGGAAGAGGAAAACCGTCGTCTCAAAAAGATGTATGCCGAAGAACGGCTGAAATCATTCAGGAAGCCATGGCAAAAAAGTGGTAAGGCCGTCTGACCGGAAGCCGATGGCACAGCATGCAGTCACTTTTGAGGAGTCATTGTTCGTCAGGCTGATCTATAGCCAATATCCATGCCATACTAAATCAGAGGTCAAGAGCTCTCTTCCAGCAAACCACAATCAATTTTGGCGACGATCTTACGCAGGGCGGCGGGGGAGTCGCAGGTGGACATTGGGCGGTGCAGTTCGCCGGGGAAAATGATCGCCAGTTCGCCGGGTTGGAGATTGATCAGCGTTTCACCGGGGATGTCGGCGCAGAAACCGAGGTCATGGGCGTCGTTAAAGGGTTCACTCAGCGTTAGCGGTAAACCGAGGACGCCAGCCCCAATCACTTCCTTGCCTGCCAGCACAATATGAATGTCCAGATATTGGCGATGAAACTCGGGCTTTTGAGCGGCCAGTGGTTGGGTTTCTCCTTCGACGACATTAAAAAACATCTGCTTATCCTGCACTTGATAATGGCCAGCAGGGAGTTCAGCAGGCTGGTGTTCAATGATGGTGGTCAGCATCTGGCGGATCACCGCTGGGTAAAGCGGATTGTTGGCGGCAGTGGTTAAGGCATCAATAATCATCGTGGTGTCCTGATCTCGGCAAAGGGTGGGTTAGCGCAATTGGTGAACATACTGGCTAACGATACTGTCAACCGGTGGCGTGATGTCGACGGCCATCACATCGGGTTCATCTAGCCCGGGAATTTCAAGGTTAGAAAATTGGCTACGTAGCAGAGCTTCGGGCATAAAGTGTCCCTGGCGCTGACGCATGCGCGCTAACACCCGCTCAAAATCACCGTGTAACCATAAGAATTTCAGGTGCGGGTTTGCGGCCCGGAGTTGGTCTCGGTAGCATTTTTTCAGGGCGGAACAGACTAATACCCCGTTTTCATGTTTCTTATCCAAGCTGTAGATCACGTCTGCCAGTCGGTTCAGCCAAGGTTGGCGGTCAGTATCGTCCAGCGGCTGGCCCGCCGCCATTTTGTCGATATTACGGCGGGGATGCCGGTCGTCCCCGTCGATAAATTTAGCCCGCAGGGCATGGGACAGGGCCTGACCGACGGTAGATTTGCCGGTGCCGGAAACCCCCATGATGATAATACAATGGTTGGTCAGCGTGCGGCTCTCCGCTGCCACAGCGTGCAGGTTCTCGTCGCCAAACGGCAGAGGAGTGAACTCAGAGCAGTGGCCCTGTATACTCAAAATATCATTCATGGCAGTACCCATTTTCATCTGCAAAACCCGATTACCTGACAGCCACCTATCGGCCAACGGACTCAGATCGATAGGTCGTTATCAGTGCAAGGATGAAGTCAACGAGTCTCTATCTGACGTGGTTTTCCAGCGATAAACTGTGACGGTGATCACTCAAAAGAGTGTTACGGATCGGCGTTACACACCCTGTGATCGCTGCCAAAAAAATCGCGACCGCTAATCTGAAAACTCTGCGGAGGGCGGATTTCCATTCTGGGTAGCGGCAGGCATAATCAGGATCCACTCCCGTTGATTTCTGGCAGAACGAATGAAAGTGCAGCGCATTACACTGAATGATATTGCCACCCTGGCGGGTGTCACAAAAATGACGGTTAGCCGCTATC
>Ga0157364_1000761_pt1 | contig 24259 bp, 15 predicted proteins | sample AttsexASBM2_FD_111476 | JGI IMG/M metagenome (GOLD analysis project Ga0157364, IMG submission 111476) | Fungus gardens microbial communities from leaf cutter ant in Ribeirão Preto, State of São Paulo, Brazil - Atta sexdens ASBM2 | ecosystem: Host-associated > Fungi > Mycelium > Unclassified ...
ATTTGTATTAAAATTTAATTTTATCTAAAAAAATTTTTTGTTTTTTATTTATTTCTTAAATTCTATTTCGCTTTTACGAACATTGGAATTCGTATCATTCCCGGCACTTTATACGCGTATTTCGTCATAATTATGAGCAGCATAAAGTTTCGGATTGCATTGATATGACGCTAAAAACGGTTGCACGCGTCACAAGCAAAACGTCATTGCCAAAGAACAAACCTGAGAACTGGCGCGACTGCATCTTTTTTTTTCTTTCACTTTCACGGAAATTTATCGTAAATAATGTCTGATTTAATGTCTCTTGGGAATTGCGCCAGTTATGCGGTGGTAAATATAACTTTGGACGTCGAAGTAACAGCGAAGTGTCTGGGTAAACATACTATTTGCACGAGATTTCCGGACGCGCGACCTTTGCCGCACTTTAGTGTGCACTTTGTCGATCAACACCTTGAGAATGCATCTCAAAGTGCGGTTACAAGTATTTGGCACTTTATTTGTTATTATTTTACTTCTGAAGTGTTTCAAATATGTAAGAGACGATCAGCTATTCCTATCTTTTTCTTTCTCACGTTAAAAAGAAAAGGATTTTCTAAGTAACATAAAACATAAATTTAAAAAAAAACTCTTTATAACTTAAACATCATATAATTACAATCTTAATTATTTTAATTGCATTTATTTAACTAAACAACTTGGGTTTAGATTTATTTAATTAATTCGAAACTTTTTTTTTATATGTTTCATATATAAAAGATTTTGAGTCACGTATTATCTTTTATATTTACAATCAGATAGGAAAGTATTAAAATTATTAAATACAGTATTACGTTAGACATTCCGAACATACATCATTACAGAAATAATTATAGACTTTAAATAAATATAAGTCAATAATAAGAGAGAAATAACTTGACAGTGAGTATCAGTCAATGCTTTTTTATTTGATCTATGTCTAAAAAGCTGTTACTGAAAAGCTGTATCGCTTTGAATCTAAGGTATTTATAATCGGTTCTTATTTCAAGAGTAATATCTTAAGATGCTAATGAAGCTCTCTGATTAGTTCGTGACACTTCAAACAGAATAAGACGAAATAAATCTTGAATATAAGAATTGACTATGAATATCGGCCTAAGAACACTCTGTATAATAACTTGATTTTATTACAAATTATTTTAAGTACGAAGACGTATTGCATATTTTTCATTTATTTTTCATTTATTTTAGAAAGCTCCATATCGACGCATATATCTTTGGAGCGGCGAACGCTTGCATAATGTTATACGCGAGATTCGTTTCGCTTATACATTTAGTACACCGTGTTTGAAATGAATACCTTCTCGATGGCTTCATCCTTACTTACATCCTTACTTACGCTCATGCAACAGCTATCGCGATGACGCTGTTAATAATACGCATGCGACAACGTCGTCGCTGTGTCTGACAGATCGTCTGACTGTCGCACTATATTTTCGCATCTGACCTTACCAAAAATATCGCAACGAATAAATTTCTCCTTTAATAAAATGCGAAATTTGGTATTTCTCCTAGAAGAAGCGCATTCACCGCGCTAATGATTTAATGCGAATACAGGGTTTATTGTGTTCAGTATGATATTTTATTAGAGAGATAGAATTAAATAAAAACTGTTGTACAATAATCCTGTGAATAATTTTAACATGCTATGTTAATATTTCTTATATATATATAAAAATTATCTTAAGAAAAAGTGATTAAAAATAAGTAATTTTTTATTGCTGCGAGTATCATATTTTTAATGCAGGAAAAGTTCATATAATAAGAAATTGCAATTCACATATAAAAGATATTATATTAAAAGATATTATATTAAAAACCAGAAACTTTAGAAAAGTCTCGTTTTAATCACATATCAAAGATGGGAATATATTTGATTCAGATTTTATATACGAGAAAGTCGAAGACCATATTTTCGATCATTTATATATATATATATATATATATATATATATATACAAAATATATATATTATAAATGATTATATATACAATTTTAGTTGATAAAATTATGGCATAAAATACTAATTATATTTAAGATATATGTCAATAATAATGTAAAATTGTGAAATTAACATATGTTATTGATATTGTATGCAAGTTAAACAATACGTTAATTCATATTAAAATTATATTTCAAATGTTAAGTACTGTCTTTACAAAACTAAACAAATATAAATATTTAATTTAATTTAATTTAATTATTTAGTCTTAGCAGCTGGCAGTTAAACAAAATAGAACTTTGAACATTGGCCAAGGTCGAGTCTAGGTTTTCTTTAATGAACACATGGACATAAATTATCGGTTATAAATTGTATTTGTGATAAATATAAAATACTTAAAAACATTTATATATATTTATATAAAAATTTATAATATTATTTAATTATCAAAATATTTTCAAGCAGAATCTAATAATATAATGAAAAATTACTCAATAATTAAAAAAATATATTATTAAATTTACTTTTTCAAAATAACACAATTATTTTTAACAGTATTTTACAACGTAAAAATATTAATTAGTAAATCAATTACATTTTTATCAATTACAAGTTTATATAATTTGTTATTGTAAAATCGAACAACACATGTCAAAATTGATAAATAATAAATGCATGAAAAAAATATGTAAATATTTATAGCTTTGCGGAAATGGCACATAAATTATCAATAGACAATTTTCTCATTTTGTCTGATGTCTCTCCGCATATAAATCAGTATTCGAGCCATAGTCTCACTTTATCTCATTCAAATTTTATATAACTTTGATTCGAAGACACACTTTAATGTCTCCGCGATCTCTTTCTTCATGTTGTGCAAAATGCACTGAAAAAAAGAAATGAAATTATAACAAGGAGATTCTGACTCACCGTATAACATACTTTATCAATCATAATTAACACTCTTGTTATCTTTTCCCTCGTGCAAGATCATCTTTCACTCGCGCGTACACCAATAAATATACGCTAACCGTTTTCGAGTTGTCACATTAAATCAGAGAATCATTGATCGATACACTAGTTGATGGTACCTTTTGACTATATAGGTGATTTACGAAATCAACTGTAGCTAGAATAGTGAATTGATTTAAAGAATCAATCTGCCAGCCTTCGTTAGCGGTCGCGATAAATTTTGACGTTGGAGCTCTTTCGCATTATTAACAACTTCTTAATTAAATTTTCTACCGTTCTTTCCATAAAGACTTTTAAATAAAATTGAATATTTACTTCAATCATCGAAATTAAATTAATAATGGAGATTACCGGCAATTTTTTTGCAGATTTTATTGTAATTCCGTAACGATTTTAGCATGTTTTTCCGAAATTGTTATTAAATGTATTGTTATTTTCAAATTATTAAAAAAACTCTTATTTTAATTTTTAAAAAAAGTTTGATAAATATTGAAATGACAGATGTGTGCAATTTTATACCAATTCTGATGGAAAATTAATATTTTTTCTTCCATCATTTTTGTAACTATTAACGTTTCAAGTCCATATGTTTCTTCAGTTTTCTTCTGTAATTTTAAAATCTCTTGTGACCAATAAAGATCTATCGCTTCTCAAGCACAGGCTATCCAGAAAGTTCTTAAAATTCCAAAGGTTTCCCCGAAACTTTTCCGAAGTTTAAGTACGTCACGGAATCAAGACAGGTTGCGTCGAATTACAAGGATTGTGAGAATTACGGTCCCGCTGAAGATCACGAAGAAACAGCTGGGGACCGCGAATGAAGGACCGAGAAAGGAGGCATATCACGTCGCAGGTGCGCACTTGGCGCTCGTCGGCGGCGAACTGGTTACCGCGAGTAAAACTCGGGAGACTGTAGTCGTGGTTAAGTCTCACAGATATTAAACATTTTGTAGCTATAGGCGCGATCGTAATCCGATGGCAGTTACCCAAGATCTAAAAAGGGCCGAATGTCAAGCTCAGTACGTGTAAATCGTGCATACCATCGTATCCGGTCGGATCCATCACCAGCGAAGTCACCCTCAACGGCCGTAGTTCCCACAAGGGATGCATTAATGTTCGCAACGCTCGTGTTTCATTCTTGTTTAATATTTGATAAATAACAAGGATGGAATGATATTCGCGAAAATAGACTCAAAGTTATTTAATATAAAGTTATTTAATATAAAGAAATTATTTTTTCTTGATTTTTTAAAATTAAAATATAAAAATATACTTTTGAGAAAAATACAAATTTACTTGATTTCAAGAAATGATGTTCAAATCAAAGAAATTTTTCTTTAACCATAAAGCAATGCACAAATTTTTTTATTCAAATAGATTTCTTTTAATCAAAGAAACCTTTTTCTAGGTGTTATAAATGTTAAATAATCGCACTTAAGAAGAAATATCGAAGTTCCATTAAACACTTCTACTTTCTCGAAACAGATGAGAGAAAAATTAATAGCGCTAATAAAGTCTAAAAAACGTTCAAGAAATATTTAAAAAATATTTAACGTGTAAGATTGCATTTTTCAAATGTTGTGTCTTTACAAATATGTTTTACACTCTCATGTGTCATTTGTGAGAGTTAGCTCGAATCTACAATAGATTTTTAATCCTTAAGCTATAAGAAATGGACGAATTACAATCAATTATTCTCCTCGCATTCGATTGTAACTGGCCAATTTTTTATGTCTTAAGACTTAAAACACCTATTGTAGATTCGGACTAAACAATAAGAAGAAAATAAACAAATTAAACGATTTTCATATATCAAGAAACTTTTGCAGTACTTTTACTTTGTTTTAGTCAATTATATAATTGATAATTATTGAGTTCATAATTTTATAAATTTCAAACTATTTTTATTATTTAAATATAATACCTTAAATGTTTTACTCCACTAACAATGCAAAGCTTTGTATATAATGTTATAACTAAAAATTTTAATTTAATTAGAAAATTACGAAATTAAAAAAAATCTTTTGTAATTTATGCGTTTAATCTATGATATACAACTGATTTACATGTTAACGAACGATTAAATTGTTATTCGAATATTGAAAATGATCCAACTTAAGAAATGTTTATTATATGTATACGTTATATGTATTGGGTTGTCCGGAAAGTTCGTGCCGACTAAAATTTAAATTTTACAGTATACATTTATTAAATTAAAATTTTCTTCGTTTCAATTTTCCTTCAACATCGGCACGAACTTTCCGGACAACCCAATATATAAGAATTGAATATCCAGCAAATGGATTAAAATGGATTAAAATTGTTTTTCTATCCGAATGCGTATTTTAAATAGTGAATACTTTTTTTGGATTCAATTGGATTCAATTAGATTCAATTGGATGCAATTGAATTGAAAAACTGCATTCCTATTCAAAATTTTGAATTGAACAGTATTCACAATGCACAGAAAAAGCTAATATTATTTTTAGATTGAAAGGTATAGAGACATGGAATTCCTATAAATGAATAAAAATGCATTCAGGATTGAAAAGCATTCATTTTAATTGATTCGTGAATCAATATTTCTGAAATCTGAATCCATTTTAATTCATTTCAATCCATTCTTGCTGGGTAGATATTTGTAGAATTTGCGTTTGATGGTTTTTAGGCTTTTTTATTAGTTAGTATAGTTAACTTTATTCAAAGTGTCATTAGCTTTTTTATGATTTTAAATTTATCTGAATTTTTCCTAATTTTATCGAACAATTTCAGACTTCAGCAAACGAGGATGGATTGAATTGGCATGGATTGAAATGAATTGAAATGAATTCAGATTTTCAGAAATATTGATTGTATGTTAAAATGAATGCTTTTCAATTCTGACTGCATTTTTATTCATTTATAGGAATTGTATGGAGTATATCTCTATGTCTTTCAATCTAAAAATAATATTAGCTTTTTCTGTGTACACAAACACAATTGTGAATACTGTTCAATTCAAAATTTTGAATAGAAAATGCAGTTTTTCAATCCATTTACATCCAATTGAATCCAAAAAAAATATTCGCTATTTAAAATACGCATTCGGATAGAAAAAAATTTCAATCCATTTTAATCCATTTTTGTTTGCTGGAACGCAGAAATGCAACAGTTTCCAAGGTACAGATCTAAATTTGAAAAATCAACAAAAATGACTTGTGGCGCTATCCTACAACAGAACTCTGAATTATAATTAAGAGTAGGTGATAATTATCTTCTGAAGATAATAAAATATTTGAACAATGTGTGTCGTTTATGAGGATTATTATAACCTAACATTTCTAGGTTTAAGAAGCTTAGTAAGATTATTAAAAAAAGATTACTAAATATATCAAAGACATAGTATCCAAACATCATATAATCTCAAAGAGAGTTGAAGCAGAAAGAAGATTTTTCTCTGGTTAAAGATTTACAAGTTCTGTTTATTAATCAGCGGAAACAATAACAAAACTTGTCATTGATATTGACCAGCATTGACGAAGCGAAGCGCAATACGAAACATTATTATTATATACAATTTGTAAACTTCTTTTTATCATGGAGTGTGACAATTCGATATTGATGCAAAAGCAGGTGCGAGATAATTCGGAAGATTTACAGAGTGAATTTCTAGACTTGAAAAATTGGGAAAAGCAAATGAAACAAAAGGAACAAGAAATACTGAATGAACGCAATGGACAGGTATTCGCTGAAATAGAGAAATAGATAGAAAGTGATGAATAATATTGAGAAATAAATAATAATATCATGAGTTTATTGATTTAAGAGAGATTTGAATATATTTTATATTTATAACACAAACTATAGAAATCAAAGCCTTAAATGTTCTAATTGGATTTTAAATGCTTGTATGATTCTTGTGTGAATTTATATTACTACATATGTAGTCTTTAGAAACGCGCGCCAAAATAATTTTACATTTATATTTGATAATAAGATATGTTATACATTTTAGCAACTTATACCGCCTGTCAGAAGCAAGAATAAAAAGAAGAAATGTACAGTAAAAGAAAACAAAATGTCTAAGAATTCTAAACGAATAAAATCGTATGACTATACATCATGGGATAAGTTTGCTGTTAGTGGTATCATTTGCGTAACTTGAAGTTGTGCAAGTTCTTATCTAAGAATTTGAAATTAATTTATAATAAATTGTTGCACAGGATAAAGCATGCAAGAAATTAGAAGATGAAGAACAATCCGATGAGTCATCTTCAGATGAGTCCTTGTCCAAAGAAGAATTGGAGAAGAATTACAACAAAGCGATAGAATACAAGCAGCAAGGCAATAACTTTGTGAAGCAAAAAAAATGGGACAAAGCGATTGCTTCGTACAGCGAGGCAATAAAACTTTTTCCTTATGATGCTATCTTTTACGCTAATCGTGCACTTTGTTATTTAAAACAAGACAAGTAAATTTTACGTTTTATGAATATGATAAAATAGGATTATGTTAATTTCTATTGTTGTGTAACAGCTACTTAATGTCCTTATGTCGCAGTTTGTATTCAGCAGAAGCAGATTGTTCATCTGCAATACAATTGGACGAAACTTATGTAAAAGCTTATCACAGACGAGTAACAGCCAGACTAGGATTAAAACAATTCGATGCAGCATTAGAAGACGTAAAGAAGATTACAGAGTTAGAACCTTGCAATAAAGAAACCGAAATCTTGCTTAACCAAATTAAAAAGCAGTTTGGAGATGTATGTATCTTTTATGATTATTGAGATGTAAATTTTGATTATATGTTATATGTATGTATTACACATATATATATTTTTTAGTCATTTATGTCCAAAAAAAACATATGTACGACTGATGTATCTGATAATAAAAAGATAAATGAAAAAGTAATTGACACTAAGGAAGATCAAAATAAAAAGAATAGTATAAATGTAGATAATGAAACTATAAAGCCAATAACTGTAAGCCCAACAAATATAAAAGAACCAAGGAAAGATCGATGCATTCCAGATTGGTTACCCGAAAAGGATAATGTTGAAATTGTAGAACCTATTGAAAAACCTCCACATCTACGTTCAAAGGTAAATTTGCACTATTATGTTTTATGATATATATTTATAGCAATATAACTAAATTTTATTTTAATTAGGAGCCATTGAAAAGGATACCTGTGCAGAAAGCTGATTTAAGTAAACCTTTTAAAGAGAAGATCAAAATAACATGTAATAACAATCAAGTAGAACTGAAAAGCAATGCAACATGTAAATCAGAAGAAAACTTTATTGAAAATTGCGAAGAAATGCCTCCTATCCCTACCAATTCAGTACAGTTCTTAATAAATTGGAAAAAATATACCTCGTTTGATTTTCGATACAGATATTTAAAGGTAAGTAAAAAACTTTTCATATGAAGAGTACGAGTTATATTGAATTTTTTTTAGCAAATACCATCAGGTAGCCTGCCCAAAATATTTCAAGATTCAATGGAAACTGATATCTTCAGTGGTATTTTAACAACACTCAAGACAGAATTTATGAAACGGAAGGAACCTATATTTTCATATTTAAAAGATCTCAGTAATATTAAGAGATTTAGGGCATTTATTATGTTCATCAATAACTCTGAAAAACAAGGTGTGTACAATGATGCACATTTTATCTTGTATAATGAATATAAAAATAATAACTAGCTTAAAATATTTTTAGATCTGAAGCTTATGTTCTCGTATTGCAATACATCTGAAAAGATATCTGAGGAAGAAATTACAGATTTACAAGATAAATATGAAATTTAACAAAACTTGTTTAAATTCTAATAAAAAAGTTACAAATAAAAATGAGGTACTTAAATATTATAACAGATATGGATTTTGTTGACAAATGAATAAATTTTTTTTTATGTGCAAACATTTACTCATTATATTTTATGATCAGTTTTAAGAAAAAAATTTGTTATAGAAAATTTCTAAAAATTTATCTATATTTTAATATATATATAAATAATATTTACAAGAAAAATATATAAATATTATATATTCAAATATTATAATTATATAACTGACAAATAAGGAAATTTTATACACAAAATTCTATTTATAGAGAATTTTTTTCGGAGCTATATAATTTATGATAAAATAATTACGTACTTCACAATAACATTTATAAAAATATTTACATTCCAATATATAGCGATGTAATTACATTATAGGTTACCATTAAGTAATCGCCGTATTTTTTGATCGTTTTTCATAATTTGCGCCTTTACTTGACGTATCTTACCTAACTGAATCTTCATATTGCTATCAATTTCTTTCAATGTCTCCTTCATAGGTTCTATCATTTCTTCCGTTTCTCTAAAAAAAAAAAAAAATATTTCCATATTAATTTTCAAAATAAAGAATTATTTGAATTATTTATTCCGAAAATAAAAATATAAATGAATCATTAAAATTGTTTATTCTCAATTTTATGTGCATATACTTTTATACGTACTTTTGTTCTTCTTCCAATTGTTCGTTTAATTGGCGATATTGATTTCTCCAATCCAATAATTCTTTTTCCATCATTTCTACGTCTTCCTAATTAAATTTAATTTCGTAAACAGATCGATAGTATAAGAATGTGTGTAAATGTATATATATATTACCTGTACATAATCCAGCAATTTTCCCAAAGGATTTGTCGTTCGCGTTAATGTTTGTATAGTTCCACGTAATTTATCGATTTCTTTAGCTGCTGTTTCTCGATCACGTTTCGAACCTGATTCCCATGCCTGAATCAAAATGCATTTATTCAATGATAATTCACTCAATGTTTTGTGATAAAATTGCTGCAGTAAAAATCAAGATAAAAATCAAAAATAAAAGTAATAACACATTTTAATTCTTACGATATCGACTTTCTTCGGCAATACATCGACATTATCCGTATTGACTAATTCTCTCTGAGTTTCTAAGATTTGAGCAACAAGATGCCCATGTTCTTGCATCAGCTGATTGTCTATCTTATAATCTCCATTCTCTAAAAGATCACCACCATTTCCTTTTGCTTCCATCACTACCATATCTTCCGCATCATCGTCATCGTCATCCTTCAAGTTGGAATTCTCTACGATAACGCTGATATTTCCTAATGGTGTTCTACAATCATATTTTGAAATTACTTATAATAATTCTTTAATATAAATTAAATTAATAAAATTAAATTAAATAATCTTACTGTATTTCTTCATTGACTATCATCTCTGTTTTTGCTCTCATTCTGGGAGCTGCCGGCCTAGAACTGATGGGTCTGGCACTAGGTGGTCTTAAAGATGTTTTAGGTCTCGCAATCGGTTGTTGTGAAACGCTAAAACAAAATTGGAATTTAACATTATTATCACTTCGATATAATTTGGTTTCGACAATAAATTTATAGAACTGAACATTACATCATTTCAGTAGCTTCAGTTTGAGATCCTGCAAGCTCTGACATTGGTTGATCGCTTCTTTCAATGTTTTGTTGCAACGCATTATCCTTTTCTATTCCATTTTCCTTAATCTCTTTAGTATAATTACTCGTTACTGGTTTATTTTCGTTATCAAATATCTGTAATAATATATTTCCTTTTTTTTCTTGTGTCCTATTCATTTGTACCAAGCATTTTTCTCTACCGGAGGCATTTTTATGTTGTACCTGTTCTTCCTTCGTTAGATCATTGGCATCTGCTAAATTCATGGCATCCTGCTTCATCTTGTTGGCGGATGAAGGCCTTCTTCTTTGTGCCGAAGTAGGAATTTTATTCTGAACTGGCTATGAATATAATAAAAGATTTTAAATGTGTGAGTTATGTTAAAGCACATACTTGAGAAAAAATATTAAAAAATTATCTTTTAATTACAGAGTTCAAGCAGTTTGTGGATTTAAAATTAAAAAAAAAATAGAACTTTAATTTTCTTTAACAAATATTTGTTTTAAAAGCTCTATTGTTCAAATCTATTGTGATATGCAATCTGCGGCACATGTGTAAGTTTTTTGCAGTTCATCGACTCAGCTGAAAATATATTTTCTATTTTATATAAATGAAATAAACATTATGTGACCCGAAAGATTTTACTTATTTCTAAAAGTGGCCTTTGGAAAATGATCTTTAAAAAAGGTTGTGCATCACTGATTTAAACAATATAAATTTTTCTTTGAATTTTTACTTCAGCTGGTGGAATATCTATAGCCTCAATATTCTTTGAATTTTCCTCCTTCCAATCATTTCCTTTTTTTGTTTTGTTCTCTTCGGTCCTGTCTTTATCTCGCTTTGCTTCTGATACTACTTTTCCTGTGCTAGATGACCTTTTCTTTCGCTCCGCCGAGATCTTATCTTTCTCCGATGATTTCCTCGTTTGCGAAGACTGTCTTGATGCAGGCTTCTTCGAAGTTTCTTCTTTAGTCATGGATCTTGACTTTGATCCCTTTACTTTTTTTTCCAAGCTCTTTTTGTAGTGGTCAATCGCTTCCTTGCTACTGACCTAAATAAATGCACTATTAATTTACTTTAAAAATAATTTTCTACTTAAATAACAAAATGTATTACTTTCTTATCAAGAACTTTTCCAATGGTTTGCAACAGCTCATTTGTCTTTGTAGGCTCTTGACCAGAGATGATTTTACTTGCTCTGACCGTTAAATTAGCACCTGAGATTAATTCTAATACATATAATATTCATGTAATATATTTAGACATCATATATACAGTGACAGAACATGACAATTCAGTAAAATTAAATACTTACTGACGATATCAATGAGTTTTGTCAAGAAAGCAAGCTTAGCTTCCTTATCCTTTATATTATCAGAATTTAGCTCTTCCTCGCTAAATAATCCTTCTAAGAAACTAGTCTCTTTAATGATCTGAAATCAATTTTCAACTATATATAATATTTTTAATGCGAGCAGAATTTATATAAATCTATATTCTGCATAAATTTAAGATGAAACAATTTTCAAAAAGAGAATTAATAATTTATTTCAGTATCTAAAATTGTGCAAGCGATAAATTACAGCTGTTATAATATCGTGGAGGAAGCGAAACGGCGGCTTGCGAAGTAGTTTCTCGGTCAGTGGCGGCTTCTTGAAATATTTTCCGAGTAAATTCTGTGTTTTCTTTATTACCTCAGGTCGCACCTCGTCTGTCATCGTGATAATTATTTTCCTTTTCCTTCTAAATTCTGTCTAGTGAATAGTGATTGATACATGTGTACATACAACACTTACGGCGATTCAGTGTAATGTCAAACCGTTGCTAGGCAACACCGAACATATAACACGTGACATCGCACGTGAGTACCCACAGTGAGAAACCCGAGAGAGGCCATGCTGGCCTTTTTTCTGTTAACATCGAAATTACACCACCGCCAGTACATCCATTTTCAGTTTGGGAATTACGTGAGTACGTATATTCTCTGACACTATCGATAAATTTTGATGTATCGTCGAAAGTCGATGTGGTTCGTTTCTGTATTCTCTCTGGTACTCATATCACATGTTGACCACGCGGTCGTGCGCTGATTGCATTTAGGTATTTTTACAATACGTACAGGGATTTTATTGCCTAGGGAGAGTATTGCTACTACTGATTTATTACATCTATGATCCAGATTTGCGACATTGTGCAATGTTTTCATAGAAGTGGAGAGAAAGGAGAGAATTGAATGCGCAAGAAGGTTATCTTAAGAAGATGAGTGTCTTGAATTTGCTGCCTGCTTTATCGCGGTAATTATGACATAAGTAATAATGTTAATTTAAATTCAGTGTTGAAATAAATTATTATTTATATAATAATTTAATTGGGTTTTGATAAAAGAATTGTGCATTGTCAATGTGACTAAATTGTATATTATCTTTAGCATTGTTCGTTTTGTTCTCTTGGGAGTTTCTTGGGATTATAATGATAAATATCAGACATCATATGATGGATGTCGTATGTAATGCGATTTTACATTTCAAGTATTGGATTCGTTCAGAGCGATCTCGAGCAGTTTCCCGAAAGATAAACGAACAATGCTTTTGTAAGTTCGATAGGAAGATTGATCTGCCGTTTTCCTTTCAGACTATCAGTGCGCACTATACCTGACATACGAAACATCTCAGCATGTACCGATCCACTGTACTTCAGAGTCAGCAGTGTACTTTTGTAAGTTATCATTGTAAATTTCTTACAGCATTTGATGTACATATTATAGCACAGTTATAAGCATGTTGTAATTCTCTTTTATTTATTCTATAGAGGAGAACCGTTGAAGAAAAAAAAGAAATTAGATCCTGCGATTATCAGGGCAAGAGAAGAAAGAAGACGAAGAAAGTTAGAAAAACAAATTCGTAGATTGCAAAAGCTATCTAAGCAACTAAAATCAATCAGCGAGTTGGAAGTGCCATCAAAATTAATAGAGGAAAGGGAGTAAGTTTTATGCAAACAAATTATACGCAGGACAAGTATAATAATTAATTTTATAATGTTCTTATGCCTGCGATTTACTAATTGGAAACTGATTTCAGGCAAAGACTGAGAAAACTTCCACCGATATCAGAAGAGGAAATGGAGTCTAGAATTTTATTGAAAAAGGATTGGAATAGATACAAATCTCAACAGCATTTAGCTAACATTCAGGCAATAGATTCTATCTTTTATTCGCAGCAAAAGGCACTCGATGAACTAAGGGCCGAATCAGAAGATTTGTATCAAGAAGCAATACAAGTAATTATTTAATTTACTCAAGAAATTAAACTGAGCATGATTATTTTTATACTATAATTGTAAGCAATTTTGCATGAGAATTCTATTACATAGTTTAAATTCATTCTGTGTATGTTTTAGCTGGATTTAGGGCTTTTACCATATACAGCGAAAGGACCATTAAAAACTCCTCCAATAGAAAATTACAATAGTCCCGATGGAGAATATACAAACACCACTCGGAAATTTGATGGAGAAGAATGAGTGTTTGATGCTGAAAAAGAGGATTTTTACATTAAAGAATAGAATTAAAAGTCAAGAATATAAATAAAACATGTATTTCAAGCTCGAAATCTGATTTCGTACATTTAATAGTGTTACATGAATCTAATAGAATATAGGAAGCGATAGAAGCAAATAAATATTTTAATATATGGAGAAAAAAATATTTTCTTTTTTTTTCAAGAAGAAAATTTATTGTTTAAGTAAGCGACAAATTATTCTTAAAAAGCATATATCATTGGATATTGTGAGCTTCAATGGAATATAAGAACTTATTCTATCTGCCATAACTCCCGAGAAAATGAAGCTTTGTTAGAGACTAGAGTTTATTTTGAATATGAAAATTAAAACTTATTCTACAGAGAAATCTTTTAATACTATTTGATTTCTTAATTGCATTATCATACGGCTCTTACTTCAGCTTACTTCATTACAATTTCTAAAAAACAAATTGTAGCATACAAAACTGCACTATTTTAAATTCTATTTATTCTATCGACAATTTGTTGCAAAACAATTTTCCATATTTAAGATTGTAATAAGCTGTTTAGATACATAAAAATTAAAATGGGGTTTTACACAATTCGTGCAAAACGCAACGAAAAGAGTGTTTTACAAATATACGTATAAACAACGCAGTTTACAGTTTTCCTCGATGGGCATTATATTAATGATGTAACGAAAAATAGATATCTTGGTGAAAAAAATTCTCATAATATTTCACAATATTTTTAAGAATTTGTCACATTTTTTTTAATTTATGATTTCTGAAAATATATCTTAAACTTAAAATTTTATAAATTTACTCCAGAAATTACAGAATGAGAAATCCTAATATCATAATATAGATTTCAAGATACAAATATAATATTTCAGATATTCACAAACATCAGAATATAGATTTCAATAAATTCACATATATGAGAAAATTCTAGAAAAGATTTAGACTTTCTCAATATTTTTGAAAAATGTTCCAATTCATATATAAAAAAATTTAAGAAATTTTTTTTAAATATAAAATTATACAGAAATTTTAAATAATTCTAATATTTACATAATAATTCTAAAAAATTATATGAAAAATTCTAAGAAATATTTTTCATCAGGACAATAATATAAAATAAGCGTATTTCCATTCGCTAGTTACATTAAAGTTATGAATGATGTATGTTGATCACAAATTGACCAACGTGACAGTAAAGTTATTGTATATCTCCGATATAATCCTAACAATAAGCTACATTGCTGCTGATCTATATCACAGTAATATATATCTAAAGGAACATGCATTCCATGCGTTGCGAATATTGTCGATGTTTCATAAATTTTCGCAAATACTTTCTCTTTTTGTTGATTCTTTTCGAATAATATAAGAATTTCATTTTGGATCTTTTTTTTAAAGCTCTTTTTTTTTAATCTTTTATAAACGAAAAGAACACCGTAAATCCTTCCAACGCCATTGACGTCGTAAATTCAAATATATAAAAGACGCCGTAAATCTTCCATATACGAAATGTCATCTACATATCTTTCTTCTCTTCGTCTTCTTCAATGGCGCATTTTGAGAATCTCGTAAATCTTTCTGGAGACAATCAAAATATATTCCCCGATGTCGTTTATTTAGTCGAACTTGAGTTCGCGCTTGCACATAGGACATTTGTCGCTGGTCTTCAGGCATTGTCGCAGGCAATCCGCGTGGAAGAGATGATGGCAGGGTGTCACCCTGGCTTTCGTCATACCGCACAGACACACCGCACACACGTCATCAAACCTTTCGATCTCCTCAAGGGTCGCCTTCCTGTAGCGATTTAACACTTCGCGTTCTCGTCGCAATACCGCGCCTGAATTCTCCGTTAGTTCCTTCCATCGCAAATACACATTCAAATACGTGGCAACCATTAGGAACCTCCAAGAGGCCGATAACAATAACAGAATGCTGAAGATCGCCGATATGGCGATCGTAAAGCAGCGGAGTATCACCGGCGCGTATAGATTTTCGATGTTCTCCAACGCTTCTAACTGTAAGAAACCCAGGATCGTTGGAAACATCTCGACAAAGACCTTCTCCGTCGCCGAATAATAAATCCACGTAATCACCGTATAGATCAACGAAGGTCTGCAAATTGATAAGACGAAATTAAAAGGAAGGAAAAGAAATATAGAATAGAATGGATTACATTTGTCACAAATCAAAATTGTTAATTTTTTTAGAAAACAATATTAATAAAGAAATTACTATCTCATGAATCCATAAAGAATGTAATAAAATTTAATAATAAACTGAATATTAACCCTTCTACAATCAATGTGTAAGTATACGAGTCGAATTAAAAATAATAAAAATTTGCATATTTTTATTTTCCTACAGCAAAATTCGTTTTTGCACATTTTTGTGCTAAGAGTTTGTTATAACGTCTCAAATTCTCACTCTTTGAACAACATTAAGAACAAATTTGCACAGATTTTAGCTTCTATTTTGTAATTTTTAAAAAGACAATAATATTATTACGATTTTATACATGATAAAAAATTGCGTAATAATTAATAATACAATAACAACGTTTACGTTAAGAATTATAGTGATTTCATTTTCACTTTTATATTTTCTGTAGGAATTTTATGAAAAAATGCATGGATTGAGAAGGATCAATTGTATGTATGACAAGCAAAGAAACAATTCTAATAGACATTCTTAATTATTATACATATTATAGACCAAGAGGATTGGTTCCTCTTCAATCAAGTTCCTCACTTGTAATGATCGAGGCCTTGCTCCAATCCGAATACGAGAAGCATGAAGGTCAATGTAACGACGAATGTTACCGCCTTAGTCCACTCGAGCACGATCTTGGTGGCCGACATCGCGAGATGTTTGATCTTAGATCGCTCAGTCAAGGTGACATATGGTGACCAATCCTCCTTTTGGATTAGCTCCTTGATGTAACTCACACAGTAGGCTATCACGTTGTAAAACATAAGCGTATACAAGCAGGTCAGCCTCTGCTGTGGCAGCAACACCTTATCCGCCAAGATCAGGAAGATTATCTGGTTTGCCATGACGGAAAGATTGCGCATCTTCAGGAAGAGATTCTCCGCGCGGTCCACCGGTGCATATAACCGTCTCAGGAAGCGATTTAGAGGATGCCATGCTCTCTTGGCTCCACCTTTGAACATTGTGTTATAATCAATAAAATGAAGGATTTAATTTTACTTCAAAATAGTATATTATAGGATTTAATTTTACCTTAATATAAAATAAGGAATTTATTTTTATCCTCATACAAATGAAGGATTTAATTTTGCTTCAATACAGAATCTAGATAGCAAACAAACATGATTTATCGTTATTTTGATGTCAAAACGATGACGAATATTAGCCTGCTATTTAAGAATAAGGGATTTTGTTTCCCGCATTTATTAATGTTGTTACGCTTTTAAAAAAATTAAAAAAGATTGATGTTTACTCCAAGTTTTTCATATCGCGCCTTAGAGATATCAAGATTGGCGTTTATAATTCGAAAATATTCAGCGGCGAATTTTGAATATTCGCGTTTGAAGGAGCGATTAATAACTTTAATTTATACTTTGAGATTACGTTGAAGAAAGTTTCTTAATTTATACCTTCAAATTATAACTTAAGAAGCGCGGATTCTCGAAAGGTAATTTTTTACTGTTAGCTCAAGATGCGGTATCTCGTGTATCACACTGGCATGATGAAGTAACTAACGCAGATTGATTACTTCAATTTTCATATTGGCCTTATTCTCCTCTATACAAAAACATCTATACGTGGCTATTTACGTTCGTCACCGGGCAAAAATCACAGATGATCGAGGCAAACGTGAAGAATCGTTCAACTGATAATAATTACATTTTGAGGATACAAATCGGCCACTTGACGAAGGCGATTCGCAAAAGTTACAACCTACCTCGTCGCCCGATTCTCGAATGATCGGACAAAAACCATTTAAAATTATTACCATCCTCGTAATTATCGGAGAAAATTATTTTAACGGCCGTTTACGTTGGCGAGGATGCGGAGGCGAGCAAAAAAGAAACGCACAGACACGCGACATCTCGTTATTATTACGCACAAGAACATTGATATGCGTTCACCACGGAGATAGATTTCTCTTCCTCCTCCTCCTTTTCTTCTGTCTCGCTTTTTCTCATATCTTTCGCTTCCCGAAGAAGAAAGAGAATAAAAACGAGAGATAGGAACGCGTCATCATGAGTGATTTTCCGGAGGTGGACCTGATCAACGAACGGCAGCGACCCACCCTCTGTTGAGGGTTTTATCGGAGGATGACAAGTTGCTGAATAACATGACAGGGCGTGCTTTACGTTAATAATCATGAACTTGTTGCCAGCTGATGAGCGTGAGCGCGTGCAAGAGAGAAAAAAAGAAAAAAGAGAGGTAGAGAAAGAGATAGAGATAGATAGAAAGAGAGGGAGAGGGAGGGAGGGAGAGAGAGAGAGAGAGAGAGAGAGAGAGAGAGAGAGAGAGAGAGAGAGAGAGAGAGAAAGCGCCTCCGTCGGCCACCGTTAATTGAGTATAACGTAATTGACGTGGCTTCGATGAATGATCGACTTCATTTTTAGTAACAAGTCCCAGAGAGAGCCGACGATCGAGAGAGGATTTGCATATTAATGGACGTCAGTCAGGACGAGTCACCGACATGGCAGCAGGACGAGACAAGGACAGATACTGAGGAGGCGACATAGCGGTGGAACCCGTAGGATTTCACATGGCAACCGAAGGATCTCCCATCCCCCGGTTGGAGTTCAGGAGGGCCTCTGCTACCTATAAAACTAACAGCGCTCCGTCTCCGACCGAGCATTGAACGACTTGGCGTCAACACTATAGGGATCATCGCCGATTGAAGACGAATCCAACATTTACAATCAGCGAAAGGATTTCAGAGTTTAGGTGAGTGCGAGAGAATGACATGACCTACGGCAATTCCTCGTTTGCGCAACGCTACTTCTACACTACTTGATTATAGTTGGAATCGAATTATTCTTATCTTTGCAATTTCAACTGTATCATTAATAAAATTAATAATACTATATATTATTATGCACAATAAATAGAGAATATTTTAATTAATTCGTTCCGATATATCATTCATTTTTAATTGATTGTAAGACTAAAATCTGCGGTTCTATTATTGTACCGTTAAATTTAAATGCTGTTAATTAGAGAGTGAACTATTTATGATTTTAAATCCTAGTATTGATATTTTAAAAACATTAATTTAATTTTTTTTACATAAAATTCAATTTCAACCGGTATTATCTTATAATTAGACTAAAATCGGCGCGCTATTTTTGATTTATTAATAAGATTTAAATGTAAAATTATAAAATAGATGGACTACGACCAATTGAACGACGAATTGAATCTTTTAATGTACAAAATAATAACAAATACAAATTAATAACAATAAATAAAAACATTTATAAATGTTTCGACACCGATTGAATCTAAGTCATAGATATTTACATAATAACGAAATAAAATACTTTTAAGAAAAAACGGAACCTTTGTGAAAAGTGTGATGATATTTTTTGCAATTAACATTTTGTTGCATGAAGGTTGAATGTAGAATCCTTATATCACGCTTTAATTTTAATTGATCTTGATAAAACAATGTAGATGAAACCATTACAATCTTTTCTGAAAATTCAATATTTTTTTTTAAATTGTGGAAGTGATTGATGTAGAGATGTAATAAAAGTGTATTTTAGTGAAAATAGTCCAATTAATAAAATTGCAATTGTAATAAATTAAAGGAGCATTGCTACCATCAAATAAAAAACAGTCCGATTAATAAAATTGTCATCGTGTAATAACAAAGAAGTATATGATCAGGAGTTGATTATCAGAGGAACATTGTATAAAATAAGATTAAAGAATAAACAAATAAGTATAGGAAGGAAGTGGGGAGTAAATATGGGAAGGAAGGGGCAGGAGAAAAGAAGAGAAGATTAAGAAAAGGAGAAAGAGATTGTATAATGTTAAGATATGATTTCGGCAAGATTCAATTTCGTTCTGTTTGTTCAAGCCTTATCTCTGTCTTTTTCTGTAGATCATCTCTGATATTAATCTCTTATTGTAAAAGGATTCATTGTCAAAAATTTTAACCCATTTGAAATTATGATTAAAATTAATCCAGTGATCTATAATTACAGGTGGGGAACCTGTTTTTTTATTAATATCGAAACGATGTTCATGTAGTTTTTAATTTTCGTTTCGTTGACCAATGTAGCTAACATCACAATCTTCATAGAAGATTTTGTAGACTACGTCCTAATGCGATAACCAATCTAATTGGTCTTTTCTTCTTATAATATAATTTTATATATGATATTTTAGTCTTTCTTGCAGAGAAAATCAAAGAAAGTGGATGCCCATTATTTAAAAATGTATAGATAGCATTAGTCAGATTCTTTTTGTGAAACCGTGAGTGAGACAGACGTACTATTTGATACTGTCTACAGTATCAAAAATTATGTCCTTCTTGTGACAAAGCGGATGATTTAAATAAAAATTAAGGAATCTATTGGAACAAGTTGCTGTTTGATATCTATCAAATGTAATTCTTTGATCTTCAACAATAACTATTGTGTTAAGAAAGCTTAATCTCTTATTAATCAACTTTCATTGTGAATTGTAATCTATCATGTAATGAATTAAAATTTTTTTGTATGTCATTCAAATATTCGATTGATACAGCTAAAATAGTATATCATTCATACATTGAAGATAAAACAGTAAGTGTAGGTAATTTTTCAATTGCTAATTCTTCTAAATTCTGCAAAATTATGTTAGTAATAATTGGAGACATAAGTGAACCCATTGGAATACCAAAAATTTGTTTGTAATATTTGTTGTTAAAAGTGAAGAAAGTAGAATTCAAAACTAAACGAACAGCAATAAAAAATTCTTTTAATGAATTTAAATGTGTTAATTGGGAAGTAAATTGTTTGTGACTTGAAATTTTGTATTTAATTATTTAAAAAAAAAAAATTTATTTTAATAGTATAGCTTAATTTAAAATTCAACTTTAACCAATACTGTTAAGAGCTGAAGAATTCTATATTTTATTTGTTTTCAAGGGAGATCGATGATTAGTTACATAAAATTAAACTCGAATATTATATAAACTATTAATAATAGTAGTATCATTAAAATTATTTATATACGTATTTTCTTGATTTTATATTTTTTATTTTAAACAAATCGTATCACAGAAGTCTGTCACATTTATAACATCTTATTTAAAATATGTGTAAATAAAATAGTTATTTAATATTAATTACTTTAAATAACAATTATTTTATCGAGCCTTGATCTCTATATCTTGTTTGATTGTCTCGACATGTCAATGTGTGCGTTAAAATATATATCAAAAATCTTATTTGACATTGTAGCTTTGTACATAATTGACACAGAATCAATGATCTCATTATTATAAAAATTTATTTCGATTTTCAGAAAATTATTCTAAAAGAAAAATGAGATTAAAAAAATCTAAAGTAAAAAAATCGGTTTAGTCTAAAGATGAGATCAGCGAACTAGAATGGAAAAGTAGTGAGATCAGTGTTAGAGTATCCGTTTGTACCTTTAACCGCCTCAGCAAGAGTCTTGAGGGTCGGGACCGGATATCTGTAATTCGCGCTTAAAACGACCGGCAGGACAAGGGCTGAATATAGGACCGGTGCGGGCGACGGTAGAAGCGGCAGCGGACCGCGCGGGCAATAGGGTAGAAGAAGAACCGCGCTTAGAAGGCAGACGCTTTGCGCCGTTTTCTCCTTGTCGATCGTCAGCGAGTTCGCGCGGACGCGACGCCTCACGCGCGCTATCATACCCATCTCGGTCCTGAAATTAAACAACGAGAAAAATTTTTTCATTAATGTTATTTCTTAAAGCAGTACATCTGTTTTTTTAAATATCTTCTCTGCTTTTCACTGTTATAAACTTTATTGTTATAAAGATACAATAATTTCGAGAGCCTTCTCGACTTTTATATGTTTATCTGCAATTTGCGTGGTTTATTTGTTACTCTTTGAATCAGGAACTTCGTACATTTGTAACGTTGTGAATAGCAAAGATGATAATCAAATAATTTCTCTTCTTCCGACAGATTTGTTTTCGATGTATGGAAATATCTCGCGAAAGCCATTCAATTTTAAATATTGAAACCATTAGATATTATTCGAAAATCTTGGAACTCTTTTAGTTTTCAAAATATTATTTATAAGTTAAAATATTATTTATAAGTTAATATTATTTATAAGTTAAAGTTTTTTTTTTGTAAAATTGTGCACGTTATGTATATTATCTACGACATTGAGAGATATATAATGTCAGATAATTCGATTGAATCGTGCAATAGCTCATAGCTATAAACGTGTTCTTTAAAACGTGTTCTTTTATGTCTTATAATAAGATTAATTAAATCATATTATATTATATTATTACGATTATTATTTTATTATTATCACTACGAATTGATATGTTCAGATAATATCTTTTTCATTTTATTTAATCATCCCGTCACAATACATAAATTTTTTTTAAAGAACAATCAGCAAATCGAATCAAGCTCAATAAAGATTTAATATGCTGTGAGCTTGTAAAAATCGTTAATTGCTTAACGACAAGATCAGAATTCCGCGAATTGCATTAAGTTGTTAAATGAACTCGATCAACGTGCCGCAGAAATCGTTTGCATCAGTCATTCTTGGCAAGTCGTATAGATCCTCAAGTCTTCTGCATCATGTCGCTTCTTTACATCGGATGTACTTCAAGCTATTTCTAACCGCGAGAAGTTCTCTTCTCACAAAGATTTGCACCTCCTCTTTCTCTTATTTCTTATTGAAAAAGGGAGAGCAAGTGATATATACTTCTGTTTTATTCTTCAACGATTTACTGTACCATTCCATTTCTTGATTTTTGTATGTTTATCCAGTCTGGTTATGCGTGACTTATATTTATTATTCTTTGAATCGAGAATATTTCTTAATGTGCATGCAACAGAAACGGTAATCAAGTTTATCTTCTTTTGATCAAATTCTTATTCTCAATATGCGGGAATTCGGCTCATTAAAGAATTCTAAGATTCTCATCGAAAAATCGCGAGAAATCATTTAATTTCAAATATTGTATATTAGATTCATTAGATGTGCATTATAAAATTTTAGGATTTTACACATGCAATTTTAAATATGAACTCAGATTCAAAATGTGATTTATTAAAATGTGATAATTAAATATTATTTACTATTTAATTAAAATTCTTTTTTTCTTTGTAAAATTTCGTACATCTACGATGACGTAGGTACATTAATAGGCACATGTTGTCAGATGATGAGATTCGATGAGATATATATTGATCAATGTAAAACTGCGGAGGCAACGTGGCACGTTTGGCACAAATTTCGAAAATTGCATTTTGCAAGTTGACACAATGTTTTTATTATGTCAACAGTTAATAGTAAACATGTTTGTTCGACTTCCGGTGAAAATTAAAAACTAAAAGCACGTGCATTGAAAATATTGAATATATCTTGGATTCTTAATAGACAACAGTTTTCACAATTAAAAATGAGCTATTTTTGAATCTTATAGCGAAAAAAATAAAAAAACAGATGCAATTTTATTTCCAAATTTTAATAAGTTTAATTCCCTCGTTTAATTCAATTTATAATTCTTAATTGGAAATTCATTTCACCGCATAGTTCTCACCTCTGAAAAAGTATAATTAAAAATAACAAAAACAAAAATTTTTAATAGTTTGTTTTATATTTTCAAGACGTATTAAATAGAGATGAAAACATAAATTGTATATGTTAAAGTATATTTAGTGCCAAATCATGCCTATTCGATTGTTGCTGTGTATCTACATTGAAGGTAATCTGTGCATGAAGTAAATAAGACGCAGAATCAGACGCCACATTTAGCTCAAACCACGCGCGATGGGAATCTTTAAATATGCAATCGTCACAGGACCAATGCAATCGGTCCTACGAGGCGTTTATCCAAACACGTGTCTATTCTTGATCTTTTATTAAATATCCTTTTCGCATTAGTTATAATTAATCTAGTAATTCTATAATTATTTGTTTCTGATTTTATAATTTTCATTATATATTAAAATTAAATTAAACTAAACAGTGTTATCGTGATAGAAGAAAAGAGTTAAAAATTAACTTGTATTCTCTCTCTCTCTCTCTCTCTCTCTCTCTCACACACACACACACGCACACACACACACGCACGCACGCACGCACGCACACACACACACACACGCAC
>Ga0157364_1000762_pt1 | contig 24243 bp, 14 predicted proteins | sample AttsexASBM2_FD_111476 | JGI IMG/M metagenome (GOLD analysis project Ga0157364, IMG submission 111476) | Fungus gardens microbial communities from leaf cutter ant in Ribeirão Preto, State of São Paulo, Brazil - Atta sexdens ASBM2 | ecosystem: Host-associated > Fungi > Mycelium > Unclassified ...
AAAGTATCAAGTTCAAATAAAAAAAATGTGTTATTTTATCTATTGTCGTAGATCAAATTCCACGAACGTTCGTAAAATCAGTTCAAGATAACCTATTTAACCTATTCAAGATAATCCCTTCACTTAATATTCTTTTCGTCTGAAAGTGACCTGTTGTATCGAGTTTCTCAAACTAGCGCTTCACAATCTCGATCTGTGTGTCATGTTTCCTTTGATAAATAATCTCTCTATGGAACAACCATTAGTTTAAATATATTTAAGAGACATGAAGAGATAAAGTAATCGCCTCGGTACATCTTGTGTGTTAACATCGCGTGTGAAAGAATTATTGTTTTGGAAAAATACTAAATTTATCTTTAAATATCTTTTTCCGATAAAACGAAAAACATTACACGATAAGTATCGCGTATTGTAATTGCATCTATTTTTTAACTCTGATGTTGTTTAAATACGGAGAAACCGCGTACAGAGGAACGCGTTTGACGTTTGATACATCCTAAGTAATGCTTATTCGTGTTCTTGGTCCACATCGCTCTACGGAGTGACGGATTATTAATGCAACCAAGCAATGTGTACGTCCCCGTAGAAGCAAATCTATGTGTGTATATACATAGGGCACGGGCAATAAACATTCGATGAGCAAACGGTATACGCTCGACATTTGATTGGGCGAGCCCGCGTAATGACGGGGTACTGTCATGCAAATCTTGTCAGCACCCCGGCGCTTATGGCTGCGGGCCCATTACGCCCGTAGGCATTCGCTCATCATCCTGTTTGGTAACTATAAATCGATGATTTGTGAATCCCAGAAACTTAGCACGTCTTCAAACCAACAGTAACGTGTTATACGTTTATTATGTGTAATGCTAAATACACGGATTCACATACAATATTGTCATCAATATCATTGATGATAATATAAAATTTGGAATGGATCATCCGGTAAAATAAAAAAAATACGATTCTTTTTATCTCGTTCAACCGAATTGAGTTTCTCGCTGCCAACAAAAATGATGTTACCTGCGATTATTACTATTGCTGGCGCAACTACATTGCAGGGTGAAATGAATTACTGCGATTAAATGAATAACAATGGCTATTTCGGTTCACGGTCGAGCGATTGTCGACGATTCGATGCTTTTGTACAGCACCATGCATCGATTCGCTCTTTTTCATCTATTCCCTACGCACACGGATCGACAAAATCCACCAACTAAATCTAAAATGCCGAACCGTGTGATGACTATGGACGATGCTCAAAGTAGAGGATAGTAACGCGTTTATAATCTTTTTCTCCTAGCACACGCATAGGCACGGATACAAATGTGTGCACAACGCCACCGCAGTCAGATAAAATTTATATTTGGAGACTCGGCGCTTTATCGTTGATTTATCACGAGACCCAGTTTTTCTACATTTTCCAGCGGTTCGCGCAACCATTTTTCCACCTGTACCTATTTTGGGAAAGAGGAAAACATGGCGACGGTTATCGCCGCACGTGCACGCGGTCACCGGTAGTTTCCGACATGTCACGAACAATAATGCGACTCAAATGCTGTGGAGCTATAACAAAAATAACAGTACTGCATGATATTTTAAAAATCTAACGATTGTATTCGCGCATATGCGTCCATTTCATAAACACACATGACAAATTAAGCGGGCGATGATTTGACAACCGTTCATATAAACTATGAAATTGCGTGGTTTTTTTCAAATCAATAAAAATTTTATGTTACTTTAAAAAATGTGTTTTGGAGTAACATTTTTTTGCTATCATAAAGGTAATAAAAAAACGCGATTTTATACAACATATTGAACGATCATATTAAAAGTGGCTAAAATTATAACAAGTTTATACGACACACTCGATTTTAAGCGATGTCGCAAAACATGTATTTTCTTTTCTTTCGGTATATCCAATAAAATCGTTTTCCAATTGGTTCTTCTTCGGAGTTCGGCGCTCAAATCTTTGATTAGAATATACGTATTTCGCGAAACGTAGGTGAGTTTATTGCTATCAGCGTCCATGCGTATCCGGAATAACAGGATCATGAGCTTATAGCTGGAGCTTAAGGGGTTCGATCAATTATTGTTCGCTTCCTATCTACGTCACGCCGGACTAAAGCATCGGCCGACCTACAATAGGCACATTCTAAACTGCATTCATGCGTATACTTTCCGTAAAGCAAGTCACGTTCTCAAAGAATAAATATTAAACTCTGTATCGACGAAGTTTCGACAGTTTTCGTAGCTTTTTTAAAATTAGTTGTAAGTTATAATTCAAGAACATAAATCATCTCTACTTTTCTTTATTCAAAAAATAATTTCGATATAATTCGGTAGTATAATTTATGTTATTAAAATGAATTAATATATTCTCATAGTCAATTTGATTTAATTAAAATTTTCAATTTGATTTAATTAATGACCTTTATTACTATTTAAAAACCAACGTATTTCTTATATAAAGTATAAATTTTGTAATATATTTAATAATAATTTTTTCAATATTATTATATAGTAACAATTAATTAATAAACTAAATAATGATGAAAATAAACTCTTTGTAGAAATTGTTTCATTATTTTTACTTAACTCTATCATTCTTCGATTGTAAGAATAATTGCAGTATATTCAAATACAATACATGATGCTTTCAAACTATAATATTATGCAAGATCGTAGGCGGTTGCAGTAATAACACAGATTATCGCGTGTGAAACGTTCTATAGGAGAACCAGGATCGGTTAGTTGACTATATCGTCACGGTTAGGCTGCTTATCTCGGTACCGTGGCATGCTAATCAACGAGCTACTACGCCTACTACGCTTGTATATAGGACAAACGGCAGTTATCTCGATTTGTCCAAATAATCCCGGAACAAATCGCCGTGGCAGCGATTAACTTCCACTTCGTTTCTATTTCATGTAGTGTACGCTTGTCGGCGATGACCATTCGTTTCTGCTTCCTGCGCTTAATGCTGCAGTAGTGTCGATAGCGCAAAATTGGCGCGTATAAATTAACTCTTAAAATGAATCACCAACTTCATCGTAATAATTTTCTAGTAATTGATGTACTTGAATCCACCGCGCGACATAATTGATTTCACATTCACGAACCGCAAAATTTCAATTTCATACATCCGCGATCGCAAAACTTTGTATTTTGCAATGTTTCTGTTCCAATGATTTCTCTCGAAACATTTGTTCCGATAGATGTTGTTACTCGACAGTTTACAATTTTGTTTCCGTTTATATTAAAGTAACACAAACTGGTAAATGGTAAGAGAGTTTAGGCGCGCCAGTCTATCAAGCAAAAATCTTCGCAAATTATCTGTTTGCGTCTCGCGCTGATTACGCGTCAATCATTTAAGAACGAGAAAGGCGGCGAAAAGAAATGAAGTAGCGAGTAGAAGCTAAAGACAGTGCCGCGAAAGTTCTTTACAAGAGGTTTACCACCTGCAAGGAAGAGCTAGTCCGAAAAACGTGAGTAAGTGAGTGAGAGAGAGAGAGAAAGAGAGAGAGAGAGAGAGAGAAGGGAGAGGAAAGGCGAGAGAACGAGGAGATAAGGAATAATATCGTCCCACGACGAGATCCTTCCGGTAAACTCCCTAGTGGCGCACCTCCCGCTGCTTTTCTCGAAACGAAGAGAAAATTGGAAGAGACTGGAGGCGACTGGTTCCAACCGGTGGCTAGAAGAGGCGGCCGTACAGGCGGAGATCTCTCCCTGAAACGCGCGGCTCCTTGGGGACTCGCGAATGAAATTTCATTTCGGGAGCGCCGTAATCCCGGAATTGTTACTTGACTTCGTTCGCGAAACGAGAGCATGAAAGGGATCCTACTGTAGATTCGCCCTGTAATCGGTAAAATGCCCCCTTCCGTCTACTCTTCTTATACATCCCGCCACTTACTCTTCTTCTTTAACCGTCAAGAAAGTCTCATTGTTTCCTACACCTGTTTGCAATTGGCTCAGCTCAATTCCAAAGAGATCAATTACGATGCTTGATATGATTTTAACGACATTCTAGTAACGAACGGGAATGAATAAATATAATTTACATAGATATTCACATCTATTCAATACTACGATCTATCAGTCACGAAGAAAATATACAAAATAAGTGATTTTTACATTAAAGACAATAGATTATAAGAGATTATAGGAGATTATAGAATAATTTTCTGATTAAATTAAAACTGCAATATTGAGAATCATCAAAATTCGTTTGCAAAAACTTTTTGAATAATCTTCTTTATTATTTATCGAAATTTATTTTTAATTATTTGACTTCGTTGTAGATATAAATTGCGGCTGATCAAGTTTTAAAGCTCGATTATCGCGGAATTTTTCTTTGGATATTGGAAAATGATTTAGTTTACTAGAATATAATTACAAAAATTGCAGAAATATTAAAAAATTACATTAAAAAATAGTCTTTGCTTATCAGCACACATGTCATGACCACATAAAAAATAAATTTAGTGAACAAATAAATTTTATAAAGTTTATGAAGCGATTTGGAGGTGAAAAACATATAGATCGTGTATGATAGAATATTAACAGACATACATTATCATTAATTAGAAGAGATTATAAGTCGGAAGCCTCGGAAACTTCAGCTTTTCCTCCTGCTAATTCATTCCTGTTAAACCGCTCTTCCTATCTTCCTTACTACGGAACTATCCAAGTATCCGCTGTGATCTCACTCTGCTAACCTAATTTTCGGTAAGAGATTAATCGTATAATTCAACGTCGAATGACGTGCAGACGCCGTCGATAGCGCAAATGCGGGCCAAGATGGTATTATAGTTGGATTCAGGGGAAAATCGATTTTCATCGATGTGATCGCCCTGCAAATCAGGTAGAAACGGATAGTAAGGAACATGGAACTTAGGTCGCAAATACCTCAAGGAATATCGATTAATCATTCATATCGGCAATATGTGAGATCGACACGAATTACTGAGAGCGATTTAAACCATTTATATAGATTACGTTTTGATTGGACGTATCACTATTATCGGCAGACATTATAATAGTATGACACCTATAATTGTCTTATTACATTTTTGTTTTATATAACTTTATATATGTATATATGAATATTTATAAATTACAAATATACAGAAAATTTTCAACGTATTTAAGGAAGCTCTAAAAAAACTTTCTTGTTAAATCATCTGTTGCCCTGCCATGATCGTCGGTGTGAATGCAGGAAGAAAGAATTGTTAGTACTCGAGAAAAAAGTGACACGCGCTTGATTGAGAAAGAAAGAGCAAAAGAGCGAGAGAGAAATGAAGACTGCAATTGTGGATAGAATGAAGAAGCGAAGACGAGAAGAGAGGCAACATCCAACGTGCGATTAGATGACTTGTCAACCTACGAGAAAATTGCGTTTTACAAACTTGTTTCGAGAAAAGAATTGGAGGGAATTGCGGACGAGAGCGGGATTTGCTTGCAGGCGGGCAGGTAAAGTAAAAGAGGGAAAAAAGAATGAGTGAGCCACGTGTTAGGAGAAGACCAAGATGAGGACCACGAGGAGAAAGAAGGAAGAGATCCCTTCTTCACGTTAGTAGGCGATGCAGTCTGAACTGAGCTTCGAGCAATGCAAAGTCGCTACTTCTGTCGTAGCTGTAGCTTGTCCCCTCCTCACCCTCACATACCGATTCCTTCGCATCTCCCTCGTCGTCTCCACCTACTCTTTACAAAGAGAGACACAAATTGCCTTGGAACTTAGTTTCGTCAGAGATATAAAGGACTTTCCGATTACGTTACCCGTATTCTGTGATTGATCTGAAACGACGATTGCGAGAGCAACTCGACGTGACCTCTTTTCTGACACTATGTGCTTATTCATATTGTTGCCGAAGAGCGATTGAAATTATGCGAGAGGCATTATTTATACAACCTTTCAAACCACACAAAATATATTCCTTTCTATCATTCATTTCATTTTTTCTTGACATGAATGGAAAATTTATAATATATACGTCAAATTATTATATTGTACGAATATATATAAAAAATATTATATTGCAGATATTAACAATATTCTGCATATAAGAAAGATTTATTGCTTCATACACTTGCATGATGTAACTAACAAAACATTGATGAGTTCCTAGCTGGCAACGCGTTTGTTCATTAGTCAATTTCAGGGGATAGAATTACACGATGGACTTATATCGCCAAATGCAACAGACTGGACGCGTGTCGCGCGAAAGGACCACATATGTCGGACAATCGTTTATTTAAATAAATAATACAAACATCGAGGCATGGCTGAAATCACCGAGGCAGAAGTGATTCGGTCAAACGTAGCAAATAGATATTCGAATCACGAGGTTCAATAATTTTGTGAAGGTCCTATCGAACGGCCAATCGAAGGAGATTGGTCGGCCTTTCGGGACACCCCTCGAGCGTAGTTTATGTAGTTTACATACGCTGGATGAAGCAAGGCTTTGCGAACGGTGGAGGTAAGCCCCGTCCGAGCACTGCTCGGACCGTTCGCTTCTATCCCCTTTTTTCGCCTAATATAATGATAAAGGAAGGAAAGCCCAGCACCGGAGAAAAAAATGGATCTTACCCGGGCTGTGATTCTTTCGGATTTTACGCTTCAGAAGGATTGACATTACCCGCGACAGAATTTCCATCCCAATTGGTTTCCGCTCTGCTCGTAAATAAATACGAAGGATGGCTTCTCGATTGGCTTGTTCCCTACGTGAGTGTAAAATAAAAAGATACTGATTGGAGTATTATTTAACGAATAATTCCAGTCTCACTCTTAACTATCTTAATTATTTAATTTCAGCACACATATAGAGATGCAAAAATAATATTATTTGTTTTTTTCTAGTATGCAATTTATATTTTATTATAACCATCTAAAAAGAGTAAAAATGTGCAAAACGGTTGCCACAGAAAATGAATTTTAAAATTCCCTGATTTTTCTAGATATTCCAGATAAAAATGAGAAATTTCTATAACCAATATATAAAATGAAAAATTTTTAACATTATAAAATATATATAAAAAATTTAACATTTAGAATCAAGGATTGTAAGAAAGCTAGCTTATATTATTAAAAACGCAAAAAAGCTTAGTAGCATAATAAAATTCAAGCCACAAAAAATAAATTAGACAAAAGAATGCAATTAATGACGAAAAAGGACAATCAAATAAAATGACTGAATAAAATATAAATTGTAATTATTTTTTAAAAATTGTTTAAATAAATTTGTTTTAAACATTAAATTTAAAATTATTTAAAGTGCACGAGTTTTGAACATATTTGACTATATACATTTGAACCTATTTTACTATATACGTATATATTGACTACAAACGTCAGATATATTTAAAAAATTATTTGGAATAGGAGCAATTTAAAGAAATTATGAACGAAATTCAAAATTCCAATCTTTTTTATATTTCCCCCTGATTTTTTTCGATTTTTTGTGACAATTTCAATTTCCCTGACTTTTCCAAGTCTGTGACAACCCTGTGCAATATTCATTGCAGCATTAAATTTAGTTCCTATGAGAAATAATAGTTTAGATATAATTAATTCTTTTTAAATCATAAAAAATTATCGACAATTTAAAATAATTTAACAATTTAATATTTGATTATTTAAACAGTGAATGCAAAAAATTAATACAAAACAATAAATGTAAAAATTTAATATAAAACAGTAAATGTAAAAATCATTCTGTACATGCTGATTGAAGTGAATGTAAAACGAGTAAAGAATTAATGACTACTGATGCCAATCACGTCTTCATTCAACTCGTTTGGTTAATTTTACCGCTGCTCTTGCCATAGTAAAGGAAATTGAGGCAAAATTGACAAAGAGACATTTAATTTCCATGTGTTTATCGGCGCAAAATGTACATACGGAAACGGTCTTATTGCTATTGACGTGATAACAAGGGCAAAGGACTGGTCTTCGAATTTTCCAGTTGACTGCGTCTATCCAAAGGGACGCAGGTTAATGATTCTCCTTTGGTCTTTTCTCCAATTATCTTCTCTTACATATAGCATCTCTCTCTCTCTCTCTCTCTCTCTCTCTCTCTCTCCCTCTTTCTTCATCATCATCGTCTATCTTAATCTACATACAGAAACCAACCTACAATTTCGGACCGCGATATAGCGCGATGACGCCAAGAATGAAAAAAGTGCCAGAGAAATTCGGGGGGAAAAGTTCCTACTGAATGAAATATTTCACAGGGTCGATTGTGAGTTTGGACGTTTTCCGATTGATCGGACGATGCACTGTAAGCGCCGACGTGGAAACCTCCATCCTCTTTCCGACAGACCGCACTGCAGCCGTCACCCCGTAATCTCTCACGCTTTCTTTTATTTTCGAATAGACGGGATAAAAAAAATTGGTTGATATCGAGCTTTCGTCGTATTACTCGCATCGGTCATTGACGGATGGCATTGAATATTTACTTTTCGTATTTCGTTTCGGCCCACGTCGTCAACAATGTTGCGTGAAACCCATTAAAGTGATTGCGATTTAATATAATATATGATCGTCCAATTGCAAAATATCAAACATTTTCTAAATCTTTCAAATGAAAAAAAGATATATATAATAAACTTGAGGCATCAATTTTCCCTTTAAAAACGTTTGCGCTCTTGTTCTATTAATTGATATAGAAAATATAAATTTTATTTTAAATCAAATAATAAAACTTTATTATTTTTCTATATTTGTATTTTCTAGATTTGTATTTTCACAGGATGAAATATTTTAACAAATGCATATCTTTTTACTTTATGATTAATTTTTCTGATATTATTACATACAATTGTTATATTTGAATGCATCAAAAACTTTTAACGAGAAGTTTTTAAAGATTTTTTCAAAGAGTATGTTTTTTTCTCTTCATGTAGGAAGAAAGAAAAAGCCGATAGGTCGCAAAAGAAATAAAAATTAAAGATTTTATTCGTGGAATTCACCGACACCTCTGTTTGATTTTCTAACTGCTCTCCAACGTTCTTCCATTCGCGAGAGCGTCTTGCTGGTTTTTCTATTGATTGGATCCACTCTAATTTCACGTGTAGTCGTTCGGAAAGATCGCAAAGCGCTTTGCGGTCGCACATTCCGATAGGTTGATTGCCCCAAGGATGGCATTGATCAAGATCTACCTTACTTGTAAAATGTCATTGAAATTATTATGTGCAAGTAGAAGATAACAATTTCAAAGTTTCTTAATCATAAAGTATTTTTTGATGAAAAAATAAGAACTGCCTTAGAAAGATCGACAATTAGATTTATACGTGATCACATTTGCGTTTAATAAGTGCAAACAACTTAAAAAAAATATGATATCATTAAGTTGAATGATAGAGCGTACGAAAAAATTTCTTCCTTGATGAAGGATTTATTGCAATGAGACCAGAGGATTCCAAGTTGTCTGAGAAATCAGTCGCCCGCATGTTTGGCTTTCTAACCCTCCACATTTTATATCTCTTTCCCTCTTTCTGTTTCCATAGATTTTCCCTCTCTTTGTCATTTAAAAGACTTGTCTTCATTGATCTTTAAGGCAAAGAATTTTATTTAAAATTTTAATTAAAAGGATAAATTAATACCATATCGCACTAATACTTAATTAATTCTTCTTCTATTATAAAATACTTAAAATATATCTGCTGCTAAAAATGAACTATTGTATATCTTAAAATATCTATTAAAATATCTAATTTTTTAAAATATCTGATTTTTTTTTATTTTTCGAAATGCAGCTTCCTCAATCCTTCGATCAATTTTCCATCAGTAAATAAATGTTTATAACAAAAGAAAATCAATACAGAAAATATTATATATAGAAAACGACATGTTGAAAAGGCTCACGAATTGAAAACTAAAATCATGGAGTAATAACAACGCCACATCTCTCCGTGACCACATGTTCGGAATAACGCGAAAACGTGATAACTGCTACCTACCTCGACAGTAGAACTCGCTCGTCCGAACAAAAGTCTAATTCGCGCGGTGATATTAGCAACGAGAAATGGCGTACCGTCATATATGGTTCTCATACGTTCTCTGTAACCGGCCGGACTCGCTTGGTCGAGGCGAAATTTACCGTATGTCGAAGGCAGGAAGTTTCACGGTCCTCCCATATGCGATGACAAAGGACAACGGCTGGGCAATGCGCATTCGTACGGATTCTACGGGTAAAGTTTGTTGAAGCCGAAGCTCGCTCGCGTGCGTGTACCTGTGTGCATCTGGAGCGATCCACGTCCATGCGTTTAGAAACCTCGCGCATGTGAAACCACCCCCGCTTGAGAATACGTGGATATTCTATTAGGGACTTAGGTGCCGAGAGAGAAAGACAAAAGGGAAATAGAGAGAAGACAAGAGAGAAGACGAAAGAGTGAGAGAGAGAGAGAGAGAATGAGAGAGAGAGAGACGCAGACTAGGAACATAAGTGCGTCCTATGCGACGAGAAAGGGATTAGTTGAACTATTCGCACGGAATTGTGGCTCGAGAGAGCGCGCACGTTGCTGTCCTATTGGGCTGCTTCATGTTGCTTTCCTTCAGGAAACATCATCACGTTGCATGGTAGATTCCCCCCCTCCCTCTCTTGCTCAGTCCCGCCTTTAGTTTCTGATAGAGAGAGACTCTCGAGAGAAGAGAAACGCCAGGCAAAGTCAGTACCGCGTTTGATTACGCTTCCCGATCCGATTGTACGGCGCCAACGAGTATAGATACTTTGTACGAGTTCATCCGACGAACTCTCGATGAGAGTCATCGGGATTGCGCACAGTAGTGCTTGCTTTGAAATACATCGCGTTTGAAAACTGCGCTAAATAAACCGTAAGTATTCCTTTCCATTTGCATGTCTGAAGGTTTTTAAACGCTGTCTGCTTGGAAATATTTGTAGTTGTTACAAAATGTTATTTTTAATTAACAACGCTCAGAGAAACGTTTTGAAGAGTTACTCAATATAATAATCCAATTTTTCTAGTTCTTCAATTACAATACTTACTATCTTCAAAACAAAAGTATATATAGTAAGAGAATAAATCAGTTTTGAAGAGTAAACTAATTAGGAGAAGTATATGTAATTTTGATCATTAATTCGATTATTATATTATATAATCCGATAACATATTATTGAATCCGCAGCGTTTACTAGATCTTGTCAATTTATATAATGATAATTCATGAATATACAACTAAAAAGTGTATCGCCTATTGTTTTCGCTTTCTTACATCGATAATATATCGATGATATAATCGGATTTTGCCAATACCAGCTACGGCAATTGCGGTGATAGCCGCAAACGCTATTAGAATATTCTGGACATCGCCCAAAAGCTGATCCTGCGGCAAATGGATTTTCATTGAAAAGCATTGTAGGTAATCGAGAATCTGCAGGAAATAGCTAATATTTTAAGGACATTTTCATAACTTTAGCCGATCTAATCTTGGAGTTGACAGTATTAAGTTGATCAGATTATCGAACTCGTCCAAAATTGCAAGAATTATTGAATATCATATACTGATCTAAGATTATAGATAAAATTTATATATATTGTACACAATCAGTAACTGCAAATAGTTGAGAAAACGATTTTGAAATAATATTTCAAGGTTGTTACAGCGAATTTCAAATGTTTCATCTCGAAATACTCTATTAGTCGTTACTTTATACGATTTCATTTATTTCGCTTCATACCAAATCAAAAGAAATATCCGTGTCTGCTAAAACTTCGCTGAAATCGCGCGATTTTCTTTCATCGAACGAATTGACCGCGCGCGTAATTCCCTGGGATTTTGCAGAAATTCGCAGAAATTTCTTGCAAGAGATTGGAATCTTTTTTTCAATGCAGCAATTCTGAATTGTTTTAATGCTCGTTAATGGACGTGACACGTCGATTCGCGGGCTCAATTAAATCTGTGTTCCCTTGAATAGACAGAAGTCATATGACAGAAATGTGTCATTTCGATGTCAGATGAGTCAGAATAACGTGCATTGGTTCGACAATAATTTATGTTATCGTAGGAACACCGGCGCACCAAATCCTGATCCTGGTGCAAGAGTTATAGACTAATTAAATCGGTGACGGAGCGTGTTAGTGCTTTCACCGAATGGACGCGACTAATTACTAGTTTACGACGAACCAATGGCACGGCAGGCGATTTGTCGGTTCCCTTCTAATTGCACGCATCGTTTTGTTGCCGGCTTGCAATTCCGCTGGGCGTGCAAACCCAACTGCAATTGATTAAGCACCAATACTTCAGAACAGTACAACTTCTTGTTGCTGGCGATACATAACGATACTCGGAAATCAATATTAGATCTCGATCGATATTTGTAATAAATAGTAAAAGTTATTTGTGTTTTAAAAGTCTCTATCAAATGTTGAGTTAAATAATTTCAATCAAATGTTCAGTTAATATAACTAAATATAAAAAATAAATTTTAATATAAAAAATAATATAAAAAATAATAATATAAAAAATATAATAATTTTACTTTTTCAAACATTTAATAAGTATTATCAAACATTATAATATAATCATTTGTTTGATAATAATTATTAAATATTTAGAAAAGTAAAACTATTTGGATATATTAATCAAATATTTGATTGCAATTATTTCACTCAACATAATGTAATTATTACCAAACTTTTCTGTTTTACTGCAATTAACTAAATACAGGAAGATTTTGCGTATACCTTACGGTATTTTGCTGCTTATATCTTTATACCGTATATCCATTCTATTTTTTTAGTTTTTACTACAGACGCCATGCTTTTTTTCCAGGTAATATTTTTCTCCCAAGATTGATCCGTCACACTGATAAACTTATGAAAGCCGCAAATAAAGTGTCGATTTTTCCAAAGGACAAAATTAAGAGACACTCGACTGGCGATGGGCCAGACAACCAAGTTTCCAATATGCAATTCCGCTTTATTTCCGAATCGTTTGGCGCGCCCGCGCATTCGTGCGAGGGCTAATGTAATGGAAATTCTGTAAGCCCTCTATGTTCTATGCATATTATTGTGCCACTTCCACGCCACGTTGCAATGCTAATAATTGTTATGGCCCGATAGAGTCCAATCTCTAACGGTAGGCGAAACGGGTCGACCCGGCCTCACCGCGATTTGGCATTGAATAAATTGCAACTGTTTTTCCGCGTCCGTGACTCTTTTCAGCTAACCGATCGGCAGTACTCGACGGGATCTGGCCGCGCAATATCGATTTCGATTCATTCGATGGGACTGGCGACCTAAACTGATTCGACTTTGAAGCCCACGTTTACGCATCGATTCGCGTTCCCTGTTCCCGCACTGCAATAGCTCGGATATTGCCCAAAAGACCGATTACAATTGATTTTTTTAGCTTATCTCTAGCCGAAAATGCTTTGATCGACAGATATAAACTTAATTTCACTTATATAAAATAAAATTTCTTTTTCTATTATCAAAACTTCTATAATAAAATCAATTCGAACAATTAATTTAAAATTAACATGAAAATAAAAGTAATTTTGTGGCTACAAAAATAAATCAAATATAAGTAAAACATCAATATAAGCCTCGAAATTGTTAATGCGTAAATAATGTATTTAAAAAGCAATAAAATATAATTTGCAAACAATTCGAATGTACTTACCAACAAAGTTAACTGTAAACATTTTTACTCTGAATTTGAGTTCGCCTCAAACAAAAATATAATTTATACTTGACTTCCATAGAAGGATTTAAATTCAAAATTGAAATTTTTTTCAGTTAATTGTCGATAAGTATATTCCAATTGTTTGTGATTTTTATCTTATTACCTTAAGTATTATTTACGCGTCAAAAACCGCGAAATTTCATATTGGCACTTATATTTCATCAATTTGATATGTATTATGTAGGATGCAAATTTAATTCGATTAAAAACTATCTTAAAAAAATAAAATATAAAATATAAAATATAAATAAATTACATTTTACACGTAAATATAAATGAATGCCTTTCTTGATAAAGTTGCATTACATGAATAGAGATTTAGTTATTCTTTCGTTAATATTCCAAGTGCGTCAAATGCTAATTACGCGAGCTAATAAGGGACCTGTGTATACAGGAAGATTTTTCGTTAAATCGTAGTACAAAATGGGACGCCTTTCTTTATTAATCCTGTCAGGAGTAACGATAACGTTCCTCGCGCAAAGTGTTCTCAAGTTAGGTCGATAGCGTCATTAGAATTTGAAACGCAAATGAGAAACTCTCTTCTTCGATAACGTCGAAATCCCGGCAAAAATCACTTGGCGCAGTGTGCTAGTGTTTTCGCGAGGCAAAGGCTACGATTTTATTTCCTCCAGCCAGCTTGCTTTGTAGGACGCTTTCGCAAGACGCGGCCATTTCCCCTCTCACAACGTCATGTAAACGAAGATATTCCTCGTCGTAACAAGCTGTAACTAAATGCGTAAAAGCGAAAAAGTACACATCGCCGTCGGCCCGGTTTGGGCTCGGCCATTGGTTTAACGAGCGCATTAAAGTTAAAACAGTAAGTGCCTCTTAAAAGCGCTTTTCCACCGTGGTTTCAAACGGCACACATCACCGTATTTTATATCCTGTTTCCACTCCTGCTTTTCCTTAAGTTTTACCCAATATTCTATGCGCCTTGCAAAGTTGCGGCCGTTTAGCGTTCATATCAGCTTTTTGCCGCGGAAATTTCAATTTTTCACAAGAAAAATTTTAACGAATTACTCCTGTGCGATGTAATTATATATATTTATTTAGTCATAAATTTGAAGATCCTATATGAGACTCTTCGTTTTTTTATAGTAATATAAAATTTACTGTTCGGTGAAATTGGATATTAGTCCGCGAATCACTGCGTCTAAAAAGAAAAAGGAAAGTTACCAAGCATCATCCTCATTTAGCCTTTCGTCGCTAAATTGTAGTCAGAGAAGAGAAAAGGGTGGAGAAAAATGCTACGAAAGGAAGCAAGATCTGGCGATGTGCCATAGCGATTTATTTATTTCTCCTTGTGCAAACCCCGAGAAAGCTGGGGAAAGCGCCTAGACAAACAAGGGGACAAAAACATTTTATTACGCGATTAAGCCCAATGATGACGATATTTTAAGAGGCACTAAAAAGTTTGTCAAACGCAGTTACAGTTGGCGTATTGATCGATTGGCGAAAAATATCGTTAAAATGTTCCAGCGAAGCGCGTATTCTGCACGAAATTATTTATATTAAATAGATTTATATTTTTCTCTGTCTACTACGTAATTATCGATTTTCTTTATCTTATAAGTGTTTCCTAATTCGAAGCAATTTTTAGGCTCACGGAAAATCGACGATGGTAAGAACGAAACGAACAGACTGTAAAGACCCCGAATGTTCATGAAACATTTATACGATCATAAAGACAGTTCATAAAGTTTATACGCGTAGATGTAGTCGCTAAACTATCGCACGTACACCCTTCCCGCGACAAGATGTGACCAGAATGTCCACAAAGAGACTGGCATCGGCGTTTTTACAACTGAAAAAACTATTATCCTGCCGCATTTATTTCCGACACCAGCGGATTGTGTAAGCTAGCATTACATCTTTTATTATCCGTTACATGTACTATTCCCATCCGAAAGAAATGGTACAGTTGATGCTTTGTATTTGACACTACTATCTTTATCTCGCAATAAACTCTTTCTATTTTTCAAAGAAGCACTATTTATTTGAAACAGATACAATATTATTTACGATAAAAATTTGATTTCTCTCAAAATTGAGATAAAAAGAATTCCGTGAAATACTATCTGCCTTTTTAGGCAGATTTTTAAATTTAGATGTAACATCAAAGAGGAACGAATTGGCTCCATAGAGATCGTCGAAACGAGCGTTTATAATCCATGATATTCAAATAATATAAATCCTCTTTGTTATCACAGGGCAAATTTATTGGAGGATATTATCGAACGTCGATTATCACGATAACATCGTGACGGTACCGGCCGGGTTTCGAGTGTGGATTGTGTTCATTGGGAGCAAAAGGTCCCACGTGAACCGCGTAATACGACTATTTGTTACGTAAACATTATTTATTAGCCGACGATCCTTCGAGCGAGCGATTTGTTACCATTACATCAATCGATTTTAATGATTTGGTTATACAATTAACGTATCACTTTTTTTGCATAGAGTTGATAGCGTAAGATAAATTCTGATTATTGAGAATTAACTTTCGATTTCACATTTCAATAATTTTTATGTTAAAGGATGTATAGTTTGACAAAATATTAAACTATTATATTACAAAATCAATTCATTACGATCAGTTTTAATGTTATGTCTATATTATGAATATTAATCTATATTATAATAATATTATGTTTAAAAAGAGTTTGAAAAAAGATATGTAAGCGGACGTGAATGATGTCTCAATTCTATTATTATATGCGCATATAATTAATAACAAGATGTAATTAAAACTCGTTTAGGTTGAATTAAATACAGTAAAAGTTGTAAAACATGGAAAAAGAAAATGGATAAAAAAAAGTTTGTTTGGAAGAATAAAATAGAAATACGTAGTGATATACTTAACAGAAAAGCTTTCGCGATAGATTGTCAAAGGAACTCATTTGCCGACATACCAACCACACTCGCACTAACTGAACTAAAGACAGGAAGAAAATAAGAAAGAAAGAAATAACGCAGAAGAACGTGTAAACCATGTGAAAATAAAGCCAAGGAGAACGAATTCAGTCATTTTCTCTTGTCCCACGACGTAATTGGAAACAGACCCGGAGATCGTTCTATGTATCAACAGCCCGCCGGATAACCGGGCGTTCCCTTTCGCTTATCGGATAATTACGGGGATGGGTTCTTCTAGCTGTGGATTGGAATGAAAGCTGGGTTACTGTTGGAACGAGGCTTTGGACGAGGATAAGGGTACAGTGCGGTGAGGAGAGGGCCAATGCGGAAGGTAGAAGAAGAAGTCGTTACAAAAAGTCAAGTCGGATCAGGCCGAGGGTTGCACGATCGTGCAGGGGATGAAGGCGTTAGATTAGCGTGATCTCCAGTGATAACGTTCTGCCCTATCTCTTCACTTCCTCTCCTTGATCTATCCTCCCCCTCTCCCATCATCCACCCGCTAACTTACCGCCATCCTATCGCACGCTTCTCTCTCATGCCGACATCATCTCGTCCGGTCGATTCCAGCGGACAGCATCTTAGCACGTTGTTACCGTGCAATTACTGACCCTCTAACGAGGAGGGTTGCGCAGATGCAACTTTTGAAAATCTCCTATTAGAAATAACGGCCCCTGAGCGAGCGTACGTGTCTCGAGCATCTTGGCAAATTGGGATCTGCGCAGACTCTCGGAATGAATTGGCCGCGAATCTCGGCTTCCGCCACGAATGCAATTTATTAATGTTATTATGAGAAAATATGTTTATAGGGAAAAATTGCGTTTGCCTGGTCTCTTTAGGTAACCAGAACTTACGAGTGAAGTTATTGAAACTGAATAATAAAAGCCTGTACAAGAATTTGTATGGAATTTCATCTTTTGTGTCTCCAAATAGAAATATGTCGCGTATTATAGATACATTAAAATAATATATAAGTTGTATTAAAATAAAATATAAGTAAAATAGACAGAGTATTATAAGTAGATAGTAATCATTGTTAGTTCTAACAAATACATTCATTGTGCTCTCTAATGAGGTAAAGCAGTGAGGAAAACAGTGGTTAAAACACCATTAAGGCGTGCATTGTAGTCGGTTAATACGATTCATAATCACTTTGGAATTGTTGTGCGCCTCTACCATCGAGGATCAGTGATAAAGTTTGTTTCTATAAGTCTAATTAACCGCGGTCGTATCATCAAGTGCTATTTCCGGTGCAATTACGGTACTGCGACTTTGCATCTACACCGAACTTTGTTCCACAATCGTATAGCAGAAACGTATAATTGGCTTCTGATACAATCAAAAGTAACCAAATTATTGTTCTGAAGAAGAATTCGATGTCAAAATAAAAGAAAACTCTGATATTGTAAAAAAAAATAATTGAAAAAATTACTTATATTATCTTGTAACAATAATTGTAACATTTTAATTTTTGATTCTGATATTTATTCTTTAACAGAATAGTCGCAATATAAATTGCCAAAAATAAATGTATATATAGTTATCTTGATTATGTCATACGCGTAATGTATATAGCAAGTTAGAAGCGCGAGTATAACTTGTTCAACTTTATAACTACGCTGTATGTCTCGATAAACCTAAACTTATTGCGCAGTTTAACGTTACGTAGGCTGTAAAGTAGCATCGTCAATTCTCAACGGCGATTCTTTGAAAGTCGTCAAGAGGAGTGAAACCAAGCAACGCGAAGCGCGTAGGACACGACCGGAAAGACAAGAGGAAGTTCTGGGAGAAAGAAAAATAAAAGTAAGATGGGAAAAGATCTTGGTAATGGTTGTCGACCGACGGTCAATTTAGACTTCAAAGGATTGTCCGGTATAAAGGATATATAAGAAAAAGTACAATCTCTTATCTTGAAGAGAATTTCGTCTTGGAGAAAGAAAGAGAGCAAAAGAGATTAAGCATGCCTATATGATCTTCGTATGTAGAGAGAAAGAGAAAGAAAGGAAAGGAGTGAACGCGTTTTCCCATTATTTCCCGATAAATTTCCAACGCGAAAAACGTCTCTCTCTCTCTCTCCCTCCCTTCCTCTCCTCTTTTTCTCTCTCTTGCCTTTCTGACGCAACCAGTCTCCTATTCCTTTTCTCCATTTCACGTGCAAGTGCGAATCCGGTCCAAAGTTTTAAAGTGGTTTTAAAGTGTCATCACACACTCTCGAGAGTGGACGACGCAAGTCCACTCGGCTCATTTCATCCGTTGTATCGGTAAACTATAACGAGACAAATGGATGTAGGAGAGGCATGCTTTCGCCAACACTTACGCCAGTTCCGCATCCGCCCAGTTAGATCTCTTCCCTCTCTTCTTTGGCGTACTTTCTCTTTTTCTTTTTTCATGTGTGCGTTCCATCTTTCTCGAACACGATCTCTTTTGTCTCTCGCCCTTCGTTCTCGTTCTTCGTAAACGTCGTCTCTTTTCTCGGCATGAAAGTGGCACGGAGCCGAGAAGAGAGAATCAAAGTTGTAACTGCATGTGACCAGTCCTCCTCCTCCTCCTCTTCTCCCACGACCATTCTCTCTCCTCACCATCCCTTATTCCCCATCCCTTATTCCCCTCATGAACACGTACTTTAGCCAAAGTTGCCTTGCTTCGTCGCGATAGATATAAATGAACTTGGTACTTTCAATCGTTTCCAGTTCTTTTCCCGAGTCTGCTCCGGACTACAGCGCGTAAAGCCGCTTTCGGTACGTTCGTCTTTCGATACGCTCGCGATACCCGATACTTTACTCGAATAAATAAGCAAACGCTTCGCCATGCATTACAATGAACGTTTCTCGTACGTCTTTTCGAGTGTAACTTTAGTCTTAGATCCAATTGTATTTGATCGATATTCATTTATAAAATAAGAAAAATTTTTCACAATATACTTTCAGTCTACATGTTATGTTTAAATTACAAATTTGTTAAACTAAAATGACTTTTGCCGCGATATATTTCCGATTTATAGCTTATCGCGTGGATGATGTATTAGTGTATCGATTCGGTATAATGCTCCATACGATTTTCCAGATAATATCCTATTGTACGTTACAGTTCCACCTGCACGTTCTCGGCTCTGTTGCCGAGGTCTATAGGTTACACATGTTTCATCGCATTGAATCACATTGAGTGATCAAAGCAATTAGCGAAACGCGCGGCAACGCTGATTGAACATTCGCATCAATCAAATCACGAAACAAATTTAACGATTTCCCTTTTCTGATTTTCATTCTTTGGCATCACGCGCGGTGACAGACCCCCAGATAAATCAACCCCAGATAGATCAATGTCGAAGGCAGAATGCGTTTTTTGGTTACAACGTGTCGAGCGTATAATGAATAAATATAATACAAATTTCGAACGTATCGTTTGTGCGGCAATAATAATGGTATAACAATAATAACAATAATGAAGAAAAAATAGTAACAATGAAATATAAGAGATAAAGTGTTATAATGGTATAGACATATTCTAAGAGATGGCGTTACGAGTACCACACGAGAAGAGTTAAAGAGCTAAAGTAGTTTATTAAATATATGTACATCATCGTTTATAAAAAGCTTATATCTTCATACAAGTTTTTTTATCTTTTGTGTTTCGGTAAGTCGATATAGTTATAAACTTTAGAAGATGTCTTATATCCGTTTCTACCATAATATAGATTAACTTACTTATTATCTTTCTCCTATTTGAAGAATTACAAAAAGATAAAGACTAAATCAAGATTAAAATTAATCCTTATTGATAGAAATGAACAATAATGTTAAACTTAGCAGCAATATGAGCCAATTTCAATACTACTTGTTATAATTCTTTTTCCTTAATAAAAAAAAAACAGATTTACAAAACCGACTCTTGTTTAGTTTAATGATAATTTTTATTAATTATTAGACCTTTGATAAATTGATTAGTAAGCTGTTTATAAAAAATATAACACATTTCGAAGAAATTCGATTAACGTACTCGATAAATTCCGGTATTGTCTTTGGCCACATTGTGGTCACTATGTAGAACTTTCAATTTTAACAATAATCGCGAAGCAATTTTACAACACTGCAAATGGCTTTGCATTTCTTGGTGATGGTAACGCGCGCACACAGTGTCCCTCTTTTTCGTGAGCAAATCGCATCTCGAGAAGTCCAATTCCATCTCGTTACAATCTCTCGGGAGATAGAACTATATCTCGACGTATTCACGTGTTCAGGTCTTAGGAGCCTCTGCGCTTGGCCGGTCGTCTTATATCATTTTGGAAATTCCCAAACGACGCGAACCGCATCGTTTTGTGCCGTACGGAAAATCGCACATAATATCGTATATCGCAATAAAGACTTTCAATCTGTTGGTACACGTCTCAAAGTTGGAAAGCTGCTTATATTCAGTCACAAATTCTTATTTACTTCCCCGTAAATACAGGAACTTTCGTCTCTCATCTCTCTTCCATGATAACAATGTTCTTACGTAAACATTAAAATAAATTTCTTCAGAAAATTACTTTTCTAAAGCTCATAAATAGTATCTTTTCTATGCTAAAAGGAAGGGGGATAAAACACTTTTTGATTCCGCGTATTCGTGTCATAATTTTATGAAGCTCATTTTATGAAGAATTAGGTCATATTTACCGTAACAACGTTGCGTTTCTACGCAATCTTTTTTAATAGCGAGACACATACACTCACACACGATTCGGTATTGTATTGCTTGATACATGTATATCCTGTAACTGGTAACATGGACAAGCAATGTAAATTCTCTCGCGCTTCATCATCGTACTATCGTCCATATGGCACGATACCCAGAAAAAAATGAATACATATTTGGCAATTTCCAGCTTGCGGGCTATGCAGGACGAAGCCGAAAATAGCAGTGGAATAGAGAGCAAATATTTTGCTTGCAGGGCGTGAATTTCGTTTTATAGGAGGCGGTGAGGAGCAGTTTTTCGCAGTCATATACAGCACGTCATGGGTATGCACATATGCCTACGAGTTTGCTTTTATTAAAAAATGAAGTCGAGGGGCGTGCATCTCTATCATTCAAATGGACTTTAACGAATAGTCCCGCCGTCGGTTTTTAATCCAACCAGTCACTCTCTGACTAAAAGGAGAAAAGAAAAAAAAAAAGATTTCGGTAGACATCGATAGTGCGTAAAACGCGAAAAATCGTCGCCAATATCCTCACGCTCAGAAATCGCCGTCGTAATTTGATTACCTTTCACTTTCGTGACGAAATAAAAGTTTCCATATCCTAGTGAAATTACATACACCATTAAAAACGATTAAGTTACTTGAACGTTCGAGAGGAAAGAATTTTCTCCTGCTGTCTTCATAAACAGAAGCATCGACAGCGGAGAAGATTCTCTGGCGAAACGATAGGGTTTGCAGTGTGCTTCGGATGCACGCTGGGAATTTCGGGAACGAGAAAAGGGAGAAGACGACAGATGCGCTGTCGCTGTAGGCGACCCCCGCGAATCGAAATAAACTTGCTTATCTCTCTCACACACGCGATTCCCTTTTCCTCGTTGTCTATTTCGTTTTCTTCTTCCAACTCGCATGTTGCTCTATTTCCATTCCTTTTTCCTCGTATATCTCCTCTTCTTTCCGCTGATTCCTTCTGCCTTTCTCTCTCTCTCTCTCTCTCTCTCTCTACCTATCTATCTATTTATCTTTGTCTATACCTTCGCCCTTCCGCAGTTCGCGACTCTGCCAGCCCTGCGTTCATACACGACTGCCTAATATATGGCTCCTTGTAATTGCTCTGCGATAAATTAATACGATTTCGCACGCATGTGCCGCACGATATATAGGCCCATTGTTTCGGATGTGCGGCGAGTGCCCTCGAGGAACGAGAAGGTACGAGAACTTACATACGCAATATCTCGGGATAGTTATCCAGAGTACCGGGGATGATGCTCCTCCTTTTTTCCGTATGTCGATCTTGAAGAAGAGAAACACCTGCTCTCGTGCCGGCCGCGATCCGGAACGCAGCGCCGAGAGATGCGGTTTACGAGAACAATGAGGTTCACCGTAATTTATCGCTCGCTATATAGACGTCCGCCCACGGTCAGCCGAAATCCTTGCGCGGTACGTAAAATATCTAAGGCCCGAGATCTTCTTCACGAAAGCGCACAGTCTGACGGGTTGTTATAAATAATACCATCAATTTACCGCGTTACCATTGGCTTAAAAGTCTTACGAGCGAGTTTCGTATGATCGCGAAGAGAAAAAAAAATCTGGTGAAAATAAACGTGCAGGTTATCGTGCGAAATAACGTGAGATCGACGATACGTGCTTATTGTCGTAAAAAATACGTTGAACGCGTAGGAATAAACTAACCGTGAATGAAATAATTCTAACAATGGTGTATAGGGGAATTTATACATCGATGAAGGGGGAAATGGGTACCGCAGGTAATAGACAAGATGTGTGAAAATGGGCATCATTACACGCGATAGGGAAAATGAAGGGGCACACGTGCGTGAGCAACGACGATTATCAACATATGCATAGTTTAATGGTGGGTTTTAACAAAAATTATCGGGCAGATAATTCCATGCGACCGGCGGGTTAGCATTAATTATTCTGGTGCCTGCGCCGAGCTTCGTTGAGCTAGTAAATTGAAGGCATAAATTAAAAAATAACAGTTTAGTTGTATCCGCCATATGTGACGTGAGTGAATGTAACGTATGGCCGGCGGCTCTATTATCACAATTACACATACGGATTTAAACCACGCAAAGGCATTAACATAAATTCTCGCAACGAATGGCAAGTCATTCTGTCAATGATAAAAAACATTAATGATCCTCGTTATTATAACGTTCTGGCTATGTTCATATTGATTGATATTCTTTTATGATTGACTGAATTAAAGATTTAAATTTTCAAGATCGACATTTCTCTGTATGCTACACAAATTATTTTAATTGCTGTTATAAATTTATTTTACATCGCACAAGTGGCAAAATCTATCTTTGTTATTATATTTTAATCTTATGCTGTGTATTTAAATCATTAAGTTTTTTTTTTTAAATATAAAGATTATGTAGTAGGTATAGTAAAATGTAGTATTAAGCAAACTTTATTGTTTCTTCAGAGAAAGGCCAAGTTAACGCTGGAGATTAACGTATAAAATAATACCTGCATAATCTAAAATATCTTTATTCAAAAAAGTCGCAGTCACTTGCTTTTTTCCAGCATTTCGCTCGATTCATGGAAATAAATCTCTGACTTTTGTTTGCCACCGTTAGTCGAGAAAATTGTATAGGAGCCAAATATCATCAAGAATGATTTCGTGGATCGGAGAATATATTATATGTTTGCAATGTCACACAATAAAAGTAACGGATATGGTAATTTAGTTCGTTAATGAACTCCTAGTTGGCACAAGCTCGCGTTCTTGCTCGTGAAAGACTGGAGCCAACTGAGAAGATACATTATCCCTGAAAATTGGAATACCACGAACTCCAGGAACATCGCACTGATTCTATACTGCGGGAAAGATAAAGAGACAGAGAGATAAACTCGGGTAAAAGAAACGAAGTTGTGCGTTTATAATCCGATAAAGTACAAAAAGATAAGCAATAAAAAAGGATGAAA
>Ga0157364_1000763_pt1 | contig 24237 bp, 12 predicted proteins | sample AttsexASBM2_FD_111476 | JGI IMG/M metagenome (GOLD analysis project Ga0157364, IMG submission 111476) | Fungus gardens microbial communities from leaf cutter ant in Ribeirão Preto, State of São Paulo, Brazil - Atta sexdens ASBM2 | ecosystem: Host-associated > Fungi > Mycelium > Unclassified ...
CATTTCATTAATTTTAATCTTAGACAAGGAAAGCATCACATTCATGTAATTTTAAATCTTAGTCGAGCAGAAAGTATACAATGTGCATAGATGATATAGTTATAAATATTGGTACCAGACAAAGGGACAGAAAGCCGGTTTTTCTTTTATCATTAAATAATATTTCTCAGTGAGCCTTGGTACCACAAGGTACTAAAGGAGATCAGCAAGATCACATGGAGGATCCTGAAGATTCTTATTGATCCTTCAAAATATTCTGGATTTTACAAATGTCATAACATAAGTTCACAATTCTGTCCTCCAAGCGATCATCTTTCTCTCCCTGTGCATAAAAACGTTCTCATCTATACCTCCTCGTCATCATCCTCATCGTCAGGGAGGAGCGACTTCACCTCAGGAGAGCGCGCGTCGCTGCTGCCCATGCCGCTGTCGACCTGATGATCTAGCTCCTCAACTGAAGCCATATACACAAGAATGAGCGTGAATGCGCCCCGCTTTCGTAGTTGTGTCTTAAGATTAACACGACCGAGACTCGTGAAAGATGCTTGGTCAATTCTTGCTCACGTCGAGCAGCACGTTCTTCACGGCACAGCGCGGTGCACTCGCACGTTCTCTCTTTCTCTTTCCCTCTCTCTCATGCTAAAGAGCACCAGAGAGAGCGAAAAAGTACGCACAGCCTCGGCCGGTAATACGCCGGTATATACAACGCGACTCAAGTTTCGTTACGTTTCGTACACGAGCGCGCGATACGAAACTAACGAAACCGCGTGGGACGGAACGCGAACGGATTTCTAATTCCGTAATACATACCTGTGACTCGAGGCGAGATTCCCCGCACCGCTGTCCATGCCGCCATTCCCACGAGGATGATCTCGATAATACTCGATGACTCGATGATCGCGTCTGCTGGACTTTTTACGCGCACGAAGGAGGGGAATGGAAACAGAGAATGGCATGAAGGAGTTACGTAACTTCGCGCAGGATGAACAGAGATGCTCAAATCTATAAGATTTACGCTTTACCTGAAATTTTATGTCAAGAGTATCTTTAATAAATTAATGAATTATATGATTTATCATGATGGAATGTGGACAAAGAGTCAACGCAATATGACTCAGTTGTTTTCTTTTTGTATTATTAATTATTTTTTCATTTGATGAAAAGCGGTAATCAAATCGATATTTTATATTTAATAATAAGTATTTTTAAATGCTGCAGGAAAAATTTTGTTTATAAAATTTAATTTAAATCTTTCGTATGTTTCGTCTTTATTTTTCTTTGAATTTTCAGAGAATTAAGGCTACTTGATACTATAAATGTTTTGAAACATTTTTTGATTGGTCAATTAGTAAAATTCTTTCTTCCGATTGATCAATCAAATGCTTCGAAGCATCAAATGAACCGCACCCTAAATATCAATAATTATATGTATACAGTTGTGGTACAGCAATTTGTTTAAAGTTCCGGAACGGAATTGAGAACCTACCTTCGTAGTGATACGAATTCAGTTGCGATAAGACGTGACTCGCATATGATTTTTACGCCAATCGTAACATCAGAAAAATATATTTCTATGAAAAAAGTGAATTTAGCAATAACACACGATTTATGATTAAATTAAACGTATCTTAAAAATGTAGCCAATATGTCTATCTACTAGTTTACAGCAATTAAACTTTATTATTATTATTATTATTATTATTATTATCTCTCTCTCATTGTATTATATAGACATAATAATAATATATTTGCAGTAGAATTAAAAAAAAAGTCTACATCTTTTCTAGAATTCATTATATGTAAATTCTGAAAATTTTCATTCTATAATTTTCGAATTTTAAAAAACTTATAAAATTGTGAATAGTTTAAAGTAAATTTTTTTTTAAATCTTTTATAAATTAAAAATGTAAAAACTTCTTAAAAATGGTTAAAACTTCATTACTTCAACTTACAAATTTCTTAAAAATATAAGATTCGAGTTTTTTTCATCAACTAGGTTAATTTCAATAAATTATATTTATTATATTTAATTTATTAAATAAAGTTATTAATTAAATAATTTATTTTAAGTAATATTTAATTTATTGTATTTAATAAGTATTAATGTGAAGTAATATATACAATGTAATAATAAATAATAATTAAAAAAAGAACAGCAGTAATCCAGCAAACGAAAATGGATTGAAATGGATTCAGATTTTCAGAAATATTGATTCAGAAATATTGAAATATTAAAACGAATGCATTTTATTCATTTATAAGAATTGCATGGAGTATATATCTCTACGCCTTTCAATCTAAAAATAATATTAACTTTTTCTGTGCATTGTATATAAATATAAACGTAATATTGTTCAATTTAAAATAATTTTGAATAGGAAATGCAGTTTTTCAATCCAATTGCATCCAATTGAAATCTAATTGAATCCAATTGAATCCAATTAAATAAAAAAAAAAGTATTCGCTATTTAAAATACGCATTCGGAAAAAAATTTCAATCCATTTTAATCCATTCTCGTTTGCTGAGCGCTATTTAAAATACGCATTCGGATAGAAAAAAATTTCAATTCATTTTAATCCATTCTCTTTGCTGAGAACGTATATGAATATTATAAGTCTCTCAAATGACTAACAGTTCTGACACGTGAGTACATAACATGTGAGTAGATAACATAGATAAAAACACATCTCAAATGTCCTCGAATACGCGCGCACTTCACGTGTCACATTTACATCAATTTACATACATCTCTCATATGAGAGCGCAGGAATGCGAGGAAATTCTCTCGATTCCGCAAATACATTTTAACATTTAAATATTAGGATGACATGCCGCGCCTTGCGGAAATACTTCATTCTTTTTTTTCATTCATATAGAACGAAACGCCTGGAAACGCCGATCGTCGCGCCGAAGCCGGACTCAAACCGGAGGCCAGAGGATCGGTCCTCATTCCCACGTCCCACGTCCCATTGTCCCCCGACGCCGGTTTCGTGTCTACGGGATTCACGTTCTCGTTCCCGACGATCCCAAGCCACGAACTGGCCGTCGCGGAACGACGGGCATGATTGTGCCCTCGACGGAGTGAAACACCGTTCGCTCCGGTTTGTTCCGGATCGCGACACGGTTAAAGTCCGTCCCCCGCGGCACATCCAACCGTCGTCATCGTCATCCGTGTCCCAGTATTCTCAATTAGTCCCAGTAGTCCCAGTCGTGATGCGCGTCGTGCCGGCACCCGGGCACGCTCGATCGAGACACTGCGACAGTTGAGACGCCAAAGCGAGTCCTGCAGAGTCCTGGGTCCTGAACGGTCCTGGTCGCGGACCGTGGTGACGCATGGCGCGATAAAGCGCGGCGAGGAGTGGTGACCAGCGAAGACACTGCTCTGCCTGACGATCGGCAAATTCGGATGGACGCGGCGCGCCGACACTTATGATTTAGCGGGACTCATTTCTGGGACGTGATTCTCGTGTTCCCGACACAAGTCCTCGTCGTCGTCGTCGTGCAGCAATTAACCGGTAGGGGCGATGGCGAATACCGGGGTGCTGCCGTTCGTGCGAGGCGTGGACTTCAGCAGCAATGATTTTGGCGTGAGTACCGTCAGAGATTTTTTCACAGAGGTTAACCTCGTAGAAAATCACGCGAAAGAATCTTTGAAACACGCTTCAATTATGTCCCTGATTCTGTTCAGGATTTTTAAAATTTTATTTTGTTTTTATATTGAACTAACTTTGTTAACATTTAATAATAATAACTTTTATTAAGCGTAATTTATTTCTGCTCTAGTATAAAAAAAGATGATTAAAAACTGAATGACGTGCCACTTTTGATCCATCAATATCTCAACTTGGTTGAGATAAGATTTAGGATTTAGATTTAGATTTAGCTAATAATAATAAAGATTATTTTTCAATATTCTTCTAGGATGGTAAATTTCCTGAATCTGTGCGTCTTATGACTGGAATACAATGGCTGAAATTAGACAAAACAAATTTGACAGAGATCCCAGAAGAAATGGGCAAATTGTTGAAACTGGTAAAGCATTACTTGAAAAAAATTGTATGACAATATTTGTTTACATATAAAAAATATTTCTATATCATTATCATTGTTTGCATGAACTTTAATAAAAAAAGATTTGTCGAGTTATTTAAGTAACTATTTAAGGATCGTATTAATATATTTAATCATTCATTAGGAACATCTATCACTTGTCAAAAACAAATTGGAACGTTTATATGGAGAATTAACAGAATTGGGTTGCCTCAGGACTTTGAACATAAGGCATAATAATATCAAATCCAGTGGTATACCGGCAGAATTGTTTCATTTAGAGGAATTGACAACCTTAGATTTAAGTCACAACAATTTGAAGGAGGTACCTGAAGGCCTAGAAAGAGCACGTTCTTTGCTCAATCTTAATTTAAGCCATAATCAGTACGTATTAACAACTGTATGTTATTAGATCATAGAATAATTATCGAAGAAGTTCTAATGTTATTTTTATTCTTTCAGTATCGAAACGATACCAAATACATTGTTCATTCACTTGACAGATTTATTGTTTTTGGATCTTAGTCACAATAAACTGGAAACAGTACCACCACAGACTCGACGTTTGGCTAATTTACAGACTTTAAATCTGAATCATAATCCCTTAGGTCATTTCCAATTAAGGTAGGAGACAAAATTTTCATATCAATCTTTGAATTTTTTTTTATAAGAAGAATTTCTTTATTTTTCTCATATTGTTTCAGACAATTGCCATCATTAATGAATTTAACGACGTTACAAATGCGGGACACACAACGAACATTGAATAATATACCTTCTAGTCTAGAAACATTAACTAATTTGCAAGAACTAGATTTGTCACAAAATAATTTACCCCGAGTGCCTGATGCGCTTTATTCTTTGTCGAATTTGCGCCGTTTAAATTTGAGTGGCAATCATATAATAGAATTATCAACAGCGATTGGTGAATACATTGAACTTTTATAATTATCCTAGTTATATAGTTTTCTATGAACTAATAAGAAGACATCTTCTAGAATTGTGGACGAGATTGGAGATTCTGAACGTATCGCGAAACAAATTAAGTGCAATACCAGCCGCTTTGTGCAAGATTTCCACATTAAGAAGATTGTATTTAAATGATAATGAATTAGATTTTGAGGGCATACCTTCTGGAATAGGAAAATTATCATCTTTACAGGTTTTCTCTGCTGCTAACAATCATTTAGAAATGATACCAGAAGGATTATGCAGGTGAGTTGTTATTTTTTTCTTATCTTACTGTAAGAAAAATAATCTTTTAAATAATATTACAAAAAGGAATATATATATATATATATATATATATATATTTTAGATGTGGCTCATTAAAGCAATTAATATTAACGTCAAACCGATTGATTACTGTACCGGATGCCATTCATCTTCTCACCGATCTAGAACAGCTAGATTTGCGAGACAATCCAAATTTAGTGATGCCACCAAAACCGACAGAAGTACAAAGAGGATCGGGTATTGAATTTTACAACATTGATTTCTCGTTGCAGCATCAGTTACGTCTCGCTGGTGCTAATGTACCAGCTCCAATTCAAGCTGCTAGTACGTATATATTATAAGCATCAGAAAAAATAATATGGCAAAATTTATTTTGTATTTAAAATAAAAATACATTTTTGAATTATAGATAGTAAAGATCCAATCGCGCGTAAAATGAGATTGAGAAGAAGAAGAGATCAGGAGGAAGCTGATCAAGATCAAGCAAAAATTCTTAAGGTATGTCATCATCTTATTAGTTACAATATTTATATACGAAGAAACTTACAATTATGATTGTTTTTATAGGGTATGAAGGACATAGCGAAAGAGAAGAACAAGGATAAAGAATGTGAGGAATCGAAAGCAGAATCCCTGAAGTGAGTAGAACTATGAACTTTTTAATAATGTCACTTTTATTTTCCGATGTGGATTTGTCTCATATTTTTCTTGATAGATTCTTAATAGATTAATTTTTTACATATTACTAATTAATGATTAATACTTTAGACCCAAGCGATGGGATGAAGCTTTAGAGAAACCACCGTTGGATTATTCCGAATTTTTTGATGAAGACGCAGGTCAAATACCTGGTTTATCGGTCTGGGAAATAGAGAATTTTCTGCCGAATGAGATCGAGGAGGTAGCACACGGCAAATTTTATGAAGGCGATTGTTACATCATTCTGAAAACCGGAATAGACGAAGGTGGATCGTTAACCTGGGCAATCTATTTTTGGATCGGAGAAAAGGCCACAGTATGTATACCTTTGAATCAGGACAATAGAAAAAAGATTAAAACTGAATGAATTATTTCACGTAAATTATTGTATATATAAACTGGATACGATTAATTTAATAACAACTTATTCTCATAGTTAGATAAAAGAGCATGTGCAGCAATTCACGCCGTAAATCTGAGAAACTACTTAGGCGCTCAATGTCGAACAATTAGGGAAGAACAAGGAGATGAATCAGATGAATTTCTGATGCTGTTTGATTCGGGTATCACTTATATCGAAGGCGGTCGCACGTCGTCTGGTTTTTACACAGTGGAAGATACAGTGAGCTTAATTCTTATATCATAATTATATAAATTTTCAAAGAGGAATTTTAAGTTACATTGAATTTTTTTTCAGCCAGCGATTACTCGTTTATATAGAGTACACGCAGCAGGAGCTTCTATACATTTAGAACCAGTTCCAGTTTGTATCGAATCTTTGGATCCCGGTTATGTATTTGTTCTTGATACGGGAAATAAGATATTCATGTGGTACGGGAAGAAAGCGAAAAGCACATTAAAATCAAAGGCACGACTGATGGCAGAGAAAATTAATAAGAACGAACGGAAAAATAAAGCTGAAATTTTAACGGACGTCATGGGTGTCGAATCCGAAGAATTCTTGTTGCATTTAGGAGTGGAAGAGTACGAACAACAAAATCTGCAAATTGTTGTAAGCTTCCTTTCTATAATATACATAGCAATAATAAAAATATTATACTATCTATACATAAGTTTGAAATTTTATTTAATTCATCTTATTTTTAATATATTTAATAATTATTCCTTCGATCGTGTATATTATCCTGTTAATCGTTTCGCTTTACTTTTACAATAGGAGCATGTGGATCCAAATTTTGTACCTCTCGTGCCTAGATTATATCAAGTTCAACTTGGAATGGGTTATCTGGAACTTCCGCAGGTCGAAGTTCCTCACGGAAAGTTAACAAATACCTTGCTAAACAATCGCAATGTGTATATATTAGATTGCTATTTAGATGTGTATGTTTGGTAAGTGCAGAGAATGTGTTTCTTAAATCTTAATTCTCTTAAATCTATATTGATTAAATTGATTACACGCATGCTTTAGGTTTGGTAAAAAATCGACGAGATTAGTACGCGCCGCTGCTGTGAAACTATCTCAAGAATTATTTAATATGATAGAAAGGCCAGAATACGCGATGGTAACGAGATTACAAGAAGGCACTGAATCACAAGTGAATATGCTTTTTTAACTTTAATTTATAAAAATTCAATTTATAAACTCTTTTTATTGAAAAATATTTGCTTTATATATTATATAGATATTCAAATCTAAATTTACCGGATGGGACGAAGTAATCGCTGTGGACTTTACTAGAACAGCTGAATCGGTCGCTAAAACTGGAGCGGATCTTACTAAATGGGCTAAACAACAGGAAACAAAGGTACATTTCATAATAATGCATTTTTGTTTTATTATATTATTTTTATTTAAGATTAGTTTAAGTTTACTTAAGTTCAAATGACTACAAATATGATATATATGCATGTATAGTATATATATATATATATATATATATATATATATATATATGTATATATATATATATAATTTACATTGAATTTATATTATTTAAGCATTAAAGATCTAGCTTCGACCGGCATTTCTAGTTCGTATTGATTGTGTTCTCACATGTATGATCTAAAATATGATTCTTATTGTTTAAATTTATTTATTTTTTAATACAATTTTTAGGCGGATTTGGCTGCTTTATTTATGCCGCGACAACCATTAATGTCGGCTGCCGAAGCGTATCAACTCATGGCGGAATGGAACGATGATTTGGAAGGAATGGAAGCATTAGTGTTAGAAGGAAAAAAATTTGTACGCCTACCAGAGGAAGAGTTAGGACATTTTTACAGTGCAGATTGTTATGTTTTCTTATGCCGATATTGGATGGTACGTAAAATATATCATCATATCAATGCAAAGCTATCAAATTTATGGTTAATTGCCATTTTGCTTTTGATTAAATCAGCCACTGGATATAACTGAAAATGAAGACGGTGAGGAGCAATACGAAGACGATTATCAGTGCACGGTGTATTTCTGGCAAGGCAGAGACGCGGGAAACATGGGATGGCTGACATTTACGTTTAGGTAAAGACCATAGATACATTTATCTAATCTGCGATTTTTACAGATTTATGTTCTACAGATTTATTCAATCTGTGATTGTCAATATAAGATGAATCATATCTTTTTTGTTTCAGTCTGCAAAAGAAATTTAAATCACTATTCGGGGAAAACCTGGAAGTTGTAAGGACACATCAACAGCAAGAAAATCTAAAGTTCATGAGTTACTTCAAACGAAAGTTCATCATTCATCAAGGCAAACGTAAACAGCCGAAAGCTGCAGGTAGTAACAAAGTAGAGTTCTATCATCTACGAAGTAACGGCAGTGCCTTATGTACTCGGCTCATTCAAATACCGGCGGATTCGACGTTATTAAATCCTGCTTTCTGGTAAGACATATTTCATTAAGTATATATGATTACATTCCGTTTGTAAAATATTTTATCTTTTTTTGTTTGCAGTTATCTTTTAAATGTGCCATTTAACAATTCTGATGAAGGAACTGGTATTGTGTACGCGTGGATTGGATCAAGAGCTGATTCCGAAGACGCTCGTCTAATCGGAGAAATAGCAGAGGAAATGTTCAACAATGTGAGTTATAACTGTTTTTGTGCTTAGATCTCAAAGAACAGATCTTAAATTGGATTTTGTTCAACTTAAACGAATTGCAAATATAAATATCTATTAAATATTTACTTAACAGATATTTAAAGGGGAACCATTATTCTTAAGGTTTGAAAAAAAATCGAATTTTTTTTTTTTACTTAAATTTATATTTTATATTGTTAAGAATATTCAATTTCAATAGTTTTAAGTCGGTCTCGTAACTGTATAATCTCGTTAGAGTTAATATCTTGCATCGCCTCATCTCACCGCTGAATCTGCTCCAAGCGGACGTCGCGCAGATAAAGGGAATTTAACTTTTCAAAGAAACAAGTTTTAGCAGATAGATGTTGCCACTTTTATATGGCGCAGGCATTGCAGACTAAGACACAATTCCGATTTATAATCTTATAAACAAAAAGTTCCAAAAACTTTAAACGGATTTTTCTCAAAATGAAGTTTTCGATGTACACGATAATTTTTATAATTCTTAATCGATTCACTTGAAATTTGCATAGATTACTCTCAGATGTTTAATCTAAAGAAATAAATTTATATATATATATTGAAAATTTTTTTATTATTAATATTTAAAGATGAAATTTTTTTATCAAAAATGTTACTTTTTTCATTTATCATTTTTATTATAATAACAAATTTTGTATTAAATTTAATATATTTCACATGTCCCAAATGGTCCATTCAAATTTTTATGTTAATTTAACATAAGATGAATATGTTAGAAAGTAATACAAATATTATATAAAAAATTAACACAAGCATAATTTTGACACAATTTTATATTAAAGCAAATTTTAAATGTTAAATTGACACATTTATAATGTAAAATTTAACTGAATTAGGTGCTATTTTTACGTTTTTAATTTAGACGATGCCTCTGTATTAACATATGCAATATATATAGATTTAACAAATATTTACTGTTACAAAGAGAAAATATCTATACTTTTTTATATATAAAATATATAACTAGATATACAGAACATATTTTATCTTTAGTATATCTTTAATTAATTAACATTTAATATATCAAAATTAATATATTTTATTCATTTATTCTTAGAATTTATTTTAAAACTACATTATTTTTGTGTTATTTGTTTACTTATAAATTGTGTTATTTTAACTGAGAAATGTTAAATTTTAATAACAAAATATTTAAATAACATAATTACATTATATTAAATTAACATTTGGATATGTTAAAAATTCATCACAAAAACCCTTTCAACAAGGGTTCGTTTTTTTAACATAAATATAAAATGTTTGTTTTTTACTGTGATACAAAAATAAATGTTTTGAAATAATCTTACTTCTCTAGCTTTAAATTTTGTTAGCTATGTAGCTAACAAAATTTTTTGGATTTTTGTTTTACATTAAAAGATGTAGAAAATTCTATATACACCGCATATGCCCTCGCCAAAAAAGAGGCTCGATGATGCTAATATAGCGTTTTTGTGTAATAAAAATTCAAAAAATCCTTTTGTACTTTCGAAAATTCATATAGTAAAATCCTTAAGAACGATTTTTGATTGACTTTATTAGTTTACTGCAAAAAATTAATTAAGTTAGGTATCATTTTTAGGCCTCAAGAATGGTGTTCCTCTTTAAATATTCTTTTTTGTTTCTACGAAGTAAAGTTTGTACTTTATAGATAAAAAAATGTTTTTGTTTTTCATTGTTGGTAATATAAATTGAATATAAATTGAACACAGCCATGGATAAGCTTGCAAGTATTAAACGAAGGCGAGGAACCAGACAATTTCTTCTGGGTGGCGCTTGGAGGAAAGAAACCTTACGATACTAATGCAGAGTTTATGAATTACACAAGATTATTTAGATGTTCCAACGAGAAGGGATACTTTACAATTAGCGAGAAATGCACCGATTTTTGTCAAGTAAATTTTCAATTTCAAATAGGAAAATATTTCAATATTAATAACAATAGTCTCTAGTATATTATCGGAGTTCTTCAGGTTTTTTATAATAAATGAATCATGAGTTATTTTTTGTAGGACGATTTGGCAGATGATGATATAATGATACTCGATAATGGAGAACAGGTATTTCTTTGGTTGGGTACTCGCTGTTCAGAAGTTGAAATCAAACTGGCCTATAAATCAGCTCAGGTAAGTTATATAAGTTTAATTGTCATAATTTTTATAAAAATACTACATTTCATAAAATAAATTAAGGCTCCTGATTATCGCGGCGACTTGTTGGAATCATGACGTCAGAAACGAGAAATGATACGTTAATTTATATTACATGTCATTTGTAAATAAAGACAATTTGGATAAATCTAATTGACGAAATCGCTTTAAAACACTTATAAAAATCAATGAAAATTATCCTTTCCTTCCTTGACAGTCAATAAATGATCGTAAAAGGCATGTAAAGTAAGTCTATATTCGGGTAGAAACATATGATTTGCTGAAATGAGTAAAAAATATGCTTTTATATATGAAATTCCAAGATAATTTTAGTTTTTGTCGATAATTACGACTTTGATAAGTATGAGACAAGTGTCATTTTTACAATTAAGCAAATAATAACGAAATAGCATAAAACATAAATTTCGTCGTTAAACGCTTGGGTACGTAATTGATAATTGATAATAATCAAAATGAATGATATTACTTATTTAATTTGAGCACTGACAAACCAAATTGAACACCAAAAAACAATGCTTATAAACATGAACACTTAAAACGTGTGAGCATGCAAACCGAACGTAGTCGAAGACATGTCGATGCGCAGCGTGACTCTGACTTCGTCGGAGTTCGAGCTCCGCTTTAGAATCCCATTAATTCTAAACGGATCGGTCGATGTAAAATATCAGAAATTTAATATGTTCTTTTTCTTTCAGGTATACATTCAACATTTGCGCGTAAAGCAACCTGACAAACCCCGTAAGTTATTTTTAACTGCCAAAGGTAAAGAATCTAGAAGATTTACGAAATGCTTTCATGGCTGGGGTTTACACAAGAGGCCGCCGCAGTAAAATCAAGTCAGTGTTCATTACGCTTACCGTTGGAATTAGTTTTATATGCAGGCAGGGTATGACACAAACGCAACATTTTTATGTAGATTTCTAATGTGTCGCAATCTTCGTTCTTATTCGTGTTTCATATGCCGGCTAAACGGAGGTCCATTGCAATAATCTGTGTGTCCTCGATGCAAACGATCAATTTAGATCAGGAAATAAAATAATTGTTCACTAAATAACAACGAATCTAACTTTTAAATAACTTCATATTTCCACGTTTGCTTGTTTGCTTTCGACTTACTGGATAATTCTTCACTTGCTTTCTTGAATACTACGCGTCTGCTTGATATATGTAATTTAATTCAGATTTCTATTTATTAGCACGGGCACTTTTTCGACTCAGTCTCATTTTTTATTAGTATGAACGGATGCAAATATAAAGAGTTTTTTCTCTTAAAAAAAAAAAAAGAGTATTTCCATCTTTAAATCCAACAAGATTCTCTCTGTGATGCGATTCTCTATTTTACACTGTGAAACAGATTCTATCTTATAATCATTATTCATGCTCTGTGTATTCAAAGAGACTTATTTATTTATTTATTCACATATATATTTCCATATTTATGAACTTTCGTACAGATTAAACTATGTATCCGTTTTTTCATTTTCCGCAAGTTTACGTTTCAGATAATGTGATAGACATTTTAAAAAATTGTTCGATGAATTGTGATACAAATGTTTATCGTCGAATTGTAATGTAAAAAAAAGCATTTTCATTTTTCTATAGAAAAGTAACAATTCTTATAGAGAGTAACAATTCTTATATAAGAAGAGATAAATCAATTTGTATAGTCCTGAAAGGGTTAAAGTAAGATTTTTTTACAAGTTTTCTAGAGTTGCACTTCTAGCAAACACTGTATAAACTGCCAATTTTGAGCAGATTATTGGAAATCGCATTTGGAAATTTGTGAATATTAATCGAAGACTGAAAAGAGATACATGTAATTACAATCACATGTACACATCTGATTATCAACACCGCCCGATTGTACAGATGCCATAATGAGCGTTTTTGTATTACTTACATTATATTTAACACAATTTATTTATAGATATAATATATACATAGATTTATAAATACATAGATTTTGTAAAACTTCTACTTAACAACAATTGTATAAATAAATATTTCTATGATAATTTACATAATCTCAGGTATTGAAGCTTAAGTAAGGTACCTAAGTAATATAAGGGAAGAGATTTCTCTTCCTTTATTTCATACACTTGCTGATCTTATATCACTGCAACGTCTAACTTGAATCTGAAAACAAGTCAGATAATATTTTAAACTAGGCAAAAAATAATCAACAAAAATCAAATTTCGAAATTATAGTCAATCAAAATGTAAAAATAACAGTCATGTTAGAATTGACAACTATTCAAAATATATTATTGAAATATATATATATATATATATATATTTATATATATATAATTAACAGATTATTTTAAAGTTATTATCTGTTTATTTTAATTTATAAAATGATAAGAAAAGAAAGAAATATTATATAAAACATATAAGAAATATAAATATGCGTTTCACCGATCGAGGTTATTCTCAATGTAGAAAAATTAAAAAATAAAAATAATAATGTTACAATAATTGTCGGATTCGCATATTAAATAACAATGTTCTATACATTATATAGTAAGATTAAAAAATGTAGATACATATCGAATGCTCCTATGTTCCCTCTTTGTTAACCCGCGTGAGCTAAGTGATAAATTACTACTTCGACTGCTAGGTAGGATGACATACTCGAATTTGTTCGACAGATTTTTTTGTACTAATTTTAAGTAATAAACTATCTAAGTACTATCTAAAAGTTCAGACAGTGGATCTCCCACTAAATAAAAACTACAAATAAAATATTCAGAATTATAAGAAAATTATGTTTATTAAAATTTTAATCAAGTTAGTAACAATTTTAAATGTTAAAAAGATCAATATGTCTAGAAACATCTGTATCGACTTAAAATTAAAATAAGAAATAAAAAAATAATCTTCCTTCTTTTCAATAAATAAACTAAAAAAAGAAATAAATAATAAAATCTTAGCAGCTAATCTTCACAAAATACGTTTGTAATGCAGTCTTTGCACTGAAATATGGCATGTTCCATGCACAATGGTTTGTAGTATACAGAAATATTTAGTTTTCTATCTTCTTCTTATCTCTTCCTGCACTTTTATCCTCAGCTACTCGATGTATCAACGCAAACGACGCAAAGTAAGTAAAAATCATAAGTTAAAATCGGGCACACTCGATCTAGCTCATGGCGGGTTAAGAATCTGTGTGGTCCATTGAAATATTCAATATAAAACGATGAAAACTATCAATATGATTGGAACACTAATGGTGTTTTCACTTTTCTTCTTAGAATAAGTAATTAATAACTATATATATGTACTTTCTTTGGTCACACTTATGAGTCAAAAATTAAGAGAAATGCAGTGGATATTATAATATTATAAGCCATAGTGTGGTGCAAGAACAGAGAGACATATAATATCAGACAATATCAGACAACGTTTTCTGAGACTACATTTTTTAATTTTATTATATAATGTATGGAACATTGTTATTTTAATATATGAACGACAATTATTGTAACATTATTTTAATTTTTTAATTTTTCTAACATTGAGAATGACCCGATCGGCGTCGAAACGTATTTCTTATATGTTTGGTTTTGAGTATTAAATGTTTGAGTATTAATGTTAACTAGCTCATAATCCTCCTTAATTTTTATATTTGATTTATTCGAATTGAACCATTCCATCAATTTATATATATATATATATATATATATATATATATATATAAAACATTAATTTTTTTAAACATTTTTTTCAATAATATTTTAAGCAGAATGTTTTATCACATATAAATATATATTTTTATATAAAATGAATTTTTAATGAAAATAAGAAAAACAATCTCCAATTGATGACTTTGATCTTAACAAATGTTACCTAGGACATAATCCTGAACAACATTTAAGAGATTTTAGTCATCGGTCGGGCACCTTGCTAGTGCCGGCGGTACTATAACTTTCAAGTCTTATAACTCGAAAAGTTTCTTATGAAAAAACATTTTGTTATAGTGTTTTGGAAAACTCTCGAGGTGTGCTACAAGAATATGCAATAAAAAATGGAAGGTTCCATTTAAAAAATTCATATTGATCTTGACCTGATCTTGGTAATGCCTCAAAAATCCGTTATTTTCATCTTCTTTCTTCGAAAAAAACCTACAACTTTCATATAAAACTTTTTCTTATATCTCTTTTAGTTTCTGAGATATTTGCCTGGAGCAATTAAAATAAAACACACGTATGTTTATATTTTTTTCTATGTATATATATGTATATATGTATATTTAAAAATTAAAGTATCGAATAATAATGTTTTTGTGCTTTTGCACATATGATTATTATAAATTATACTACGAATATATGAAAAATTACCTTCAAGAGTATCAAGAACAACGTCTGAGTATTTTGAACAATCACAATGGAATGAAATTAGCTGGTCGCTAGTCGTCGTCATCGTCATCGTCGTCGTCAGAGGGAACGAAAAGATCATTCTCTTCCAGGAAGTTGGCAATATTTTTACTGATCGTGGCACCGACTAACAAGCCGAATATCACACTGCTGACGACACCCAGGAAGCTGAACGGTGTTCTCTTCGGTTCGGGCAGGATCGCCCCGGACGGCGTAGTGATCGTCGATCGAAGAAATGGTTTTGATATCGTCTTTGTCTTCCTAAGAACAGTCCTTCCACGAAACAATAGCGTTACTTTGCTCAACAGCATCCTCTTTCTGCGAAGTTTATTTCCGATGACGATTAATCGCTTCTTATCCCGGAATTCACGAACCGGTACTACTTAGTAAAATTTAACCATATATATAATACTACTATACTGCTAACGTCAATTAAACTGGCAAAAATACGGTGCAGACGATATCTATAGCTGGAAGCACAATAGATGCATTCAGAAGCGGTCATGCATGACCGCTCAGTGAGCTTGTACTTCTGATATGACTTCTGGCAAAATGAGACACAGTAATCAATGAACACATTAGGAGCTTTAAGTTTATTGGCTACCGCATCACATTTCGTCGCGAGACAAGCGTTTCCGTTCAGTGTGCAGAAGCCATTATGCATTGCTTTATTCTTGTAGTTTTCTCTTAGCTGCACTATCGCCCATCAGTGCAACACTCAGTGTAACGTGTTTCCGTGGCTAGTGTAGTGATGAAATTTTACGTACGAAGTGGAGTTTTGCTACACTCAAAGAAACGATGTAAAGCTAGTGTGACATTCAAAATTTGAAAATGAAAGTCAATCGGCAGCAGAATTAAACACGATAGCATGAAGTAGTGTATGTACACTTTTATAATGCAGCACTGATGCAGCACTTACACACAACTGGTGTAGTGCGAGGTTACACTGAGTGTATCCCAAGAGAAAACGCTACTTTTTTATATTGATGTTCGCTTATTTTCAGCGTCAAACAGATCAAAATTGATACTTAGTATTCGTCAAATTTAATCACATGACCTGTTTTGACGCTCGAATCGAGCGTCAGTATGCAGCTTTAGTTATGTAATGAACAAAAAAAAGATATAAAATGAAATAATTCATACAGTATCTCTTAAATATAAGACCTGACTATGAATACAAGTATTATGCCCGTATTCATAATCCATTCATAAGGCCTTATATTTAAGGCTTCCTTAAATTTATCTTCAGATACTGTACGAATTATTTCATTGGCTGCTGAGCATCTAAAGATAAATTTAAGAAAGCCTTAAAGTCTGACTATGAATATGGGCATAAGTTTGCGATCAAAGTCTCACTACAAATGCTTTGAAGCGTTTGATTGACCAATTAGAAAAAAGAATTTTACAAATTTACCAATCAAAAATTGCTTTAAAGCATTTGTAGCATCGTATTGATGATCGTACTCTAAACATAAGTGCGTATGAGCACCTAAAAGCTTCTGATTATATTCTTCGTTCTTATATTGACCAAATTAAAATGGCACTGATCAATTATTGCCATGATTTTCTACGTTTCACAGCGGAAATGTCCATTTTAGTTTATATATGAGCTGCGTTCCACTTAACGCTCTCAATGATCGCAAGCATCATTTGTCCTTGTTTAACATTTGACAAACGACAAGGATGAAATGCTTCCAGAAGCATTGTGAATGTTAAATGGAAGGTAGCCATAGCTCAGTATATATAGTTGCTTGCGCCGCGCCTTTATGCCTTGTTGTGTTGACGGCTTTAATAATAATAACAATAATAATAATAAATATATAGTTATTATTATCACAACCGTCGTCATCTTTAGTAATTGTAATTTTGATTACCTTACGTCGATTACATATCACAGGTGTCCAAAATCTTTTTTGGTAAGCTCCAGCTCTTTTCTACTGATAACCAACAATAATTGGCCAGTAATTAGAATATATGAGAAAAATCATAATCGCTATTGACACGATATTTTATATACGCAAATTTTTTTTTTAAATAGTAATAAAGCGGAAAGGAAATGCTGGTAATTGTTTAGAATTCCTTCCTTCCCCTTTTCATCTCTGATTTTTTGATAAAATTAGGCTTATTTGACACGTTTCTGTATGAAATAAAGGAATTTGACCGAAAAAATGCGACACAGTCCCGCGAAGTGAAATATTAATAATTAAAATTGACTAGTCAGGTCTTGGAGGGTAGCGGGAAGAGGAGAAAAACGGAACGTTCCACAATGTTCCAATCACAAATATGTATATGTATATGTGCAAAGGGTTCCTGCCTCCACCCTTCCATAAAACTAAAGTCAATTTTATTAAAATTAAATCTTGTTTTGCGTGCCAAGTTGGAAACCCACAAATGATTCCACTTTCCATATGAGTTTATAACTTTTCATACATAGCGAGAACAGAGAAGTTTTTTCATGGCTGACAGACTTGTTAACCTAAATAGTCCGTCAACTTTATTCATTAATATCTCGCTTGGCAGGACAGTGTTGCAATTTTTTCGGCCAAATTTTTTCATTTCATACGGAAACACATCGAATGAGCTTAATTTTATCAAAATCGGAGGTAAGGAATTCTAAACAATTATCGAAATGCGTAATCTTGTTGCGAAATAATTTACGAGATCGTCACCTCGTCATTTTTTCTGATTTGCCAAGTTGAATCTTGAATCATCATTCATTATCAGTATTTTATAACATAATGATTATGTCGTTGATTATATCATCTCCGATACTTGAGAAGAAAGACGGAAGCCGTTAAGATTAGAATTGGAAATTGGAAGTATTTTAAGGTATTTATATTTCAGAAGGCAGAACATGAATTATATTATAAATAACATGAATTTTATTGATAAAATTTTAAAAGTGGATTTTAAAGTGAATAAAAAATCAATATCTGAAAATCTGCTAAAATTTGTAACATAGTTCAATAGGGATGTTTTAAAAATATATAGAGGATGCTCTAGTTCTATGTTCTAAAGTCATCCTTCAGAAAATTGTATTATGTAGGGAATTTGAAGAATTAAATTAGATTGTATTCTATTTGCATTTATAACATAATGAGGTTTCCTAATAATATATATATCTTTATCTTCACTTTCATATCTTGTTTTATCCATTTATATATTTGTATAACAAAGTGAATGTGCGCTCGTAAATCATTTCTAATCAAATTAGCTGTTGAGTTATATAAAGAAGCTATTTCATAATTTAATAATTTAAATTTTTTTAGCGCACAGTTTGTGATTTAAATAAAGAAATTGTGTCCAGATGTATATCATACACACGACAACACAATGAAGTGCCACTACGAAATATTAGGAATTGCAAGAGATGCCCCTGATGATGAAATAAAAAAAGCATACAGGAAACTAGCATTGAAATGGCATCCAGACAAGAATCTCGAAAGTCCAGATGAAGCTAAAGAACAGTTCCAGCTTGTCCAGCAGGCATGGGAGATATTGAGCGACCCCCACGAACGTGCTTGGTACGACAATCATCGAGAGGCTATCTTGAAGGGTGGTATCGGAGAGGATTACAAGGATGACTCCATTAATCTTTTCCCATATTTCTCTCTCTCATGCTTCAAAGGTTATGGAGATGATGAGAAGGGTTTCTATACCACCTATAGAAACGTTTTTGAGCAATTAGCAGCAGAGGACGCCGAGTTTGTCAAAGACAGTGAGTCCGACGAAGAGGTTCCTAGCTTCGGCGACTCCCAGAGTTCATACGAAGATGTGGTAGGCGATTTCTACGCCTACTGGCAGAGTTATAATACCAAGCGATCCTATGCTTGGCTGGATCCGTACGATATACGTGAAATGCGGAATCGACGCATTCTCAGAATCGCCGAGAAAGAGAACAAAAAAGTGCGCGATAAGGCGAGGCGTGAGAGGAACGAGCAGGTGCGGAATTTGGTCGCTTTCGTCCGCAAACGCGACAAGCGAGTACAAGCATACGCGGCGAAGCTGGCCGAACGCGCTCATGAGAACTTTCGCAAGGCAGAGGAGCGAAGGAAGGCACATCTGTTGGAGAGGCAGAAACTATTGCGGGATCAGATCGAATCTGAATGGTCTAAGTTCTCGAACATGGAAGCAGAGCTGAAGAACATTGAGGCGAATCTGACAGCAGAATTTGGAACAGATGACAGGAAAGTAACAACAAGAAATAGCGATCCAGAAGCGTTTTACTGTATCGCCTGTGATAAAGTGTTCCAAACGCACAAGGCTTTTACGAATCATGAGAATTCAAAAAAACATAAAGAAAATGTCAGCGCACTCAAGTACGTTATACCGAACGAGGTCGAGAACGAAGATAGCTCTCGGGAAAGCGATTCGAGTACAAAAGAAGAATCAGTTTCACTAAATGGACCCAAGTTGGCAACAGATTCACAGATGCCCGATTTCTTATTAAATCTTCCTCGTAGCGAGGACTCAAGACAAAACGATGACGAGGATAATAGTAATATCTCTCCTGCCGAACTGATGTCGGATGATGAGGAAAATCCAGGATGTGCTCACTCGACAGTCGACAAAAAGAAGATAAACCACTATGGAGATGTTCTATTGGCTGCAGCACCAGAAATGGGCGAAAGTACATCATTTTTATCTAAAGTGGAAAATGAAGACGATGACATAACATCCGAGGACGAATTAATGTCTGATCAAGACGAAGACGGCGCATTGTCGAATCGTCACAAGAAAAAGAAGAAGAGAAAACGTAATATTCAGAATCCTAATCTTATGCTTGAACTTGCTAGTGATGACGATACGGAGAGCATTAAGGAGGAAATATGGCTGTCGAAAAAACAACGAAAAAAGTTACAACAAAGAAAAGTGGAAATAAATAAACAGTTGCGAAAGGAAGAGACGCGTAAAGAAGAGGAACAAGAAACAGAGGAAACAGAAAGTAAAGTGATGGAAGAAGCAAGTGTTATTAGCGAAAGACTGAAAACCGACAAAGCAAAGAAAAATTCTAAAAAAGAGGAACGAGAGAACAGGGGCAAAAATAAAAAGGATCCGATCGTGAATATGGATGAATTAGCTCATCGCTGTGTTTCTTGCTCATCCGAGTTTCTAAGCAAAAATAAACTATTTGAGCATTTAAAGAAAACTGGACACTCCGTATATATACCAGAATTATCGAAAAATAAAAAAAGCCAAGAAAAGAAGAAAAAAGCAACATCTAAAGAAAAAGATGATTCAGATAAGAAAAAACGTTGAATCCAACTTATTAAGAAATGTCAAATTATTATCGTAATTAAATAACAGTTTAATTTGTTTGTAATTGACATGAAAGATGTCTTATATATGTGATACACATCCCCTTAGGATTCTATATAGGAATTACGTTTTTGTGTACATATCTTGTAATAAGACCTATTAAAATACTTTTAGTTTAGTTAGTAATGACACCTCCAATTTCTTTAAGACAATATTATCAATTCAGATATTATCAGATGATTAGCAATTAAATGTAAATGTGTTTCGACAAGCTGTAAGAATGAAAATTATATATCGTAAATATACAATGTAATTAGTTTCATTAATTGGGGTTGTATATTATAAATATCCATTAATAAATATATCAGTACCATTTATCATTAAATTAATATTGTTTTCATTCTTTATCATATCAACATGTTATTTATTTTTTTATTCTATATTTTAAGTTTAATGAAATATAAATACCTAATTGACTGTTTTTCCTAAGCATTGGATAATTATTTCCCAATCAAAAGTTTCAATGATTAGGATTTATGCATATTAGATTATTTCCTAAGAAAATAAAAATATTGTATATAATAGTACAAAGAAATATTTGCGTTTTTCAGGATGTACAATCTCTTGCTATAGATGCCACGACTATAAGCAGAATACATATAAATGAATATCATTCATTACGCTGTTAATCACAGGTGAGATGCACATTTAAAAATAACGAGCATTTACATCTTATTTGAGCTGTTTAATTTCAAAGTGGTATAAGTTAATGGTATTAGTTAAGTTTTCAGATAAAATAATCAGAATATAAAGTAGTATGATATACACAAGATAAAAAAATAATATGATATATTTTAATAAATTTTACGAAACCTATACATGTCACTTTGCAATATAACAGCAGATAATCTTATTAATAACACGCATCTACAAACTTTCTGTAGAAAGTGAAACTGAGATTTCTTCAAGGTCACACACTATGGCTGCCAAAAAACTCATTTATCCTGCGGCAGACCGTAATAAGGATCCAATATTATCAGTTTTAAAACGATATATCCAACCTGGTACAAATCAGACTCTCCTGGAGATATCCTCCGGTACGGGACAACACGTGGCACATTTTGCGCCGCATTTTCCACAAGTTACATTTTACCCCTCGGAATATGACCCAAAACTTCTGGATAGCATCGCTGCGTACGCGAATGGATACTCTAATATAAAAAGCCCCATTAGAATTGACATCACCACTGACTACCGGTCATGGGGTAACGGTATCTTCAAACCGAACAGTTTAGAATATATATATAATGCGAACATGATACATATTTCGCCGTATCAGTGTACTATTGGTTTATTTAACAATGCGAATCAATTGCTGAAACCAAATGGGTTACTAATCACCTACGGACCGTATGCTTTTGATGGTCAAATCACTCCGCAAAGTAATGTAGATTTCAACGAGTCCTTGAAATTGCAGGATCCAAGTTGGGGTTTGCGGGATGTAACAGTTTTGAAAAAATTAGCTGAAGAGAATAATATTAGATTAATAGAAATCGTAGATATGCCCGCTAATAATAAAACGATAATTTGGAAAAAATGTGCTTATTCGATTCATAAGTAATAAATCGAAACTCATCAGGTTTGTCATATAATTGAACAACAAATTATCGCTAATTGTAAGCTTAAATATATATGTATAAGTTTATTTTTATTCTACAAAGTTAAAGCATCACTTTTTTTATCGCATAAGCGCGTGATTATTACAAATATGTTTAATATTGCTACAATATTATATACATCCTGTATATACATCTTGTATACATACGCATATAATTATTAAAAATAACTAAGTAAAAATATTTTATATATACATATACATATATATACGTATGTGCTTAAATTTACGTTTAAGTTTAAATTTTAATCCCTGAGAGATCTAAGATTTTAATATAAAACTTATAAAATATAATAAAAATACCTTTTTATAATAAAAAATAATAATAATACAATACAAAAATAAAATATATCTATATTGAAGCATTTACCACAGCATTTCTAATTATCGTCGTCATCATCTCCAAAGAAATCTAAATCTTCCAATCCTTCTGGCAGGTAACTTAATCCAGATTCATCCTTGTTCATCATATTATATCCCTTACCATATCCTAAAATAATTATTTGATTTATCAAGAGCAAATTGATACGAAAAATAAAATAATTACCCAAATCTTTCATGAGTCTTGTGGGGGCATTTCTTAAATGCAAAGGCACTCCTGGTTGTGGACCCTTATGCTCAGCTATTACTTTTTGAGCAGCTCTAAGTGCGTCTTCCATTAATCTGGATTTTGGTGCTCTTGCTAAATATGTCGTACATTGTGCCAAGAGAACATCACACTCCGGCATTCCAATCATTTTGCAACCGTGCATTGTATGCACTGCTATTCCTGTAACACAATATTGTCAAGTATATTTGTCAGATCTAGTAAAGCCTAAATGTGTTATCATAAATATTATCATTCTTCAATATATAATCATTCTTCAAATCCAATATACAAGGTGATTACTAAGTTACTTTAAAAGATTTAAGGGGTGATTTCTTATACTATATAATTTAAAAGAGAGTAGAAATTTTCGAAGGTTTCATTACTATTCAAGGGTCATTTTATTTCTATGTTTTCTTATGTTTCTACGTAGAAACCAAAAATAATCGTTATAATAATCGTTATAATAACGCTAGACTTCAAGAAAAATTGATACATCGAAATAAAATGAATAAAATCCTTATTCACATTATGTTATAAAATTACCGTCATTCATTTTATTTCGATGTACCAATTTTTCCTTAAGTCTGGCGTCATTATAATAATTATTTTTGGTTTCTATGAAAAAAAAATAAATAAGAAAATATAGAAATAAAATCCCCGAGCAATAGCGAAACCCTTGAAAATGTTTACTCTCTTTTCATACGACTATATGTTCAAAACGGCTTAGTTTTAAAGACATGATGAAATTTTTCCTTTAACTTTATAATTTTTGGAAATTTTTTTTACAATTCTATAAACGACCCGAAAATTAGCTGAAACCTAATATCCTGTATTTTTGAAACTAAGCCTTTTCGGACATATGGTCATGTGAAGTTTTTGCCCTGAATTTGTATGAGGAATCACCCCTTAAATCTTTTAGAGTGCTTAGTAATCACCCTGTTTACAATGATATAATTTCAATTATTAAAAAATAAAATATATATTTTATATATATATATATATTTTATATTTTACATATATATATTTTAATTAAATATATATATATATATATATATATATATATATATATTTTATATATATGCGCGTGAGTTCGAAA
>Ga0157364_1000764_pt1 | contig 24235 bp, 12 predicted proteins | sample AttsexASBM2_FD_111476 | JGI IMG/M metagenome (GOLD analysis project Ga0157364, IMG submission 111476) | Fungus gardens microbial communities from leaf cutter ant in Ribeirão Preto, State of São Paulo, Brazil - Atta sexdens ASBM2 | ecosystem: Host-associated > Fungi > Mycelium > Unclassified ...
ATTTACATGTACCGCCGAAATTAAGATAATTCAATAGAAAGTTAGTTGGTATCAAATGCATGATGTAAATTACGCCATTTTCGAGGATAATTTTTCAATGGCAAATAGAAATATGAACAATGTCAATGTTATTTGTAATGTTTCACAGCTCGATTATATTTTTGAAGGACTCGATTTTAATTAAATTATATGGTGAAGGGTTGACGAGCTGCGATGGATTTTATAGGACGTGAGTCATCAAGCCAATTGTGTTTTAAACGATCAGAATCGCTTAATCTTTGTGCAATCAGAAAAGGATTTGAGAATGTTTTCTGAAAATTGAGTGAGAATAATTAATGATAAAGAGCAATCAAACAAGTGTGTTTGACGAGAAGGTTTAATCTAATAGCATTCACAAACCTCTTCTTTGCTTGGGGAAAATTGGGGTGTCTCGTCTCGTCTTGTACAAAACAGAGAGGGTCTCTTTAATGAATTCAAAGTAGCTGCTGTTTCGTTTCGCCTTGGCGAATACGTCGCTCGCGAAATGTCCTAATCTGCAAAATGTCCCAAAGTGCTGATGCGGAAGACCGTATAAATTCTATGGGGCGTGAGCCCCCGGAAAATGCGATGCGCGCAAATGTGCACTTGTATGTGAGAATAACGAACAAAAAAAGAAAAAGAGAAAGAGAGAGGGAAGGAGGGGGGGAGGGAGGGAGAGAGAGAGAGAGAGAGAGAGATAACGAAACGTAAAGTAGCCTTGAGGGTAGCAAAGTGCGTCGTAAGGTCGTTAACCGTGTTAAATTTAAATCTACCCAAATTCGTCTTGCATTTAAGGTTCCTTTCCACCGTCTCTCCTCGCTGCGTTTCTGCCTTCACCCTCGTGCAAACTTCAAATTAACTAGAACAGGGAAAAAGAGCCTTCATGGCGAGCAATTAAATCGCTACGAGATAAAATTCCCTTTGTTAGCCGACGGAGAACGGGGCAGTCGTTATACATCGAAGCTTGGCCCGTGTCAGGTCGATAAGCTTCAAATTGTGGAAGAGCAATTGCCCGTGGTCATGCGATCGACCCACATGCGACACGATTTCTCACTCTCTCTCTCGTTCTTTTCCTTTCATTGTACGTCAAGTCATGATGTTCTCAGAAAAATACACATAGATGTTTCCTATAATATGCAAATGTCCATCAGAAAAATTATTCTTCGTTTTTTATTATTTAAATCCTCAACTACAGCTACATATATGCAACCTACACGTAAATTCTGAATTTTGTTTGAAATACAGAATGCAAGTGAATCTCTACCTTATGATGATTGATAGAAAAAAATTCAAAATTTCTTTTATCTACAGTTTAGACATTCATAGTATTAATCGTATACATTGTACAATCGTCTAAAATTTTTTGCTTTGGATCCAAATGTTGCTCTGGTCTCAAAGGTTTACAAATCGTAGATTTTGCTTTTAAAAAAAGGATTTAAAATCTTAAAGCAAAACGTATCTCTAAACAGAGAGAGAGAGAGAGAGAGAGAGAGAGAGAGAGAAAGAGCAGAATATACGCGATGTGTGAAAGTTCGTAATGAAAAAAGACGTGTTTCTTGGCGCGAAAGCGCTAAGATTCTCCGTCATCTTGCTACCTCGTTCCGATACTTGACCACTCATAGCACACCCGACACTTTATTTCACGTCGGGTAATATCACTTCAAGACTTTCAACGTGCAGATGGAAAAGTACTCGTCGTTATAGGCAGGCGGGGACGGAAGTGCGTCTGCAATCTGTAGCTCGCCATTTGTTTTACGGCACTCGATCTTGTGCGAGGTGAAACACTTGCACAACTCATTTCATCGTACTAATATACCGAACATTTGTTCGCGCACAGGTCAGCACTATCGTAAAGCTCTTTTTAGAGTTGTTATTCTTCGTTTCTACTAAACTAAATGGAAACTCACAGACTTCGAAAGCGCGAAAAAATAGATCAAATGCATCGCTCGACGATGCATTTGACAAACGATCGATCATAATAATGGTAACGTCCTTCCTTTTTTTTTTTTTAAGAGGAGCACTTTCAATACGCAAAGTTCACTTAGTAGTTACCATTCAAGGTCTACATTCAAGCATTACATTCTATCGAATTTCATCACCATACGATTTCTGCACTTCTTTTCTGCTTTTCTCTGCGATGGTATTGATTCATTCTTTCTAAAAAAAACTTTCTTTCTCTCTTAAAAAAACACCTATACCCAGTGAAATAATTCACGAAAATACAGATTCTGTCTCGGGCCATTTTCTTTTAACAGATCACTATCCGAGGAGAAAACGTTCCTTGTGGAACGCAAGGAACAAGAGATCGGAGAGAAGAAAAGTGAAAAAGCGTCACCTCGCGCGAAACCGCCACTCCTTTAACGGTTACGAGGACGATAAAAGAAACTGCTACAATTTAAACTTGGCATACGTAAGTAGAGTTCTCTCGGACGATTTTCCACTTCCAGAGAAGTGACTAAACTTCTTTCTGTTCTCTAATACGCAGAGAAAACTATTCTGGCCTTCGTTGTCGCTCGGATCATATCCGACTTCCATTTTGCCATATACACTCTATTTCGTAATTGCACATTCGATATTCGTGTTTTCATTTTGAATGCTTTTAGCCTTGTTATCTTTCCTCTTGCTGAAACAACTCGATAAAATAACAACGAGGATATAATATAGAATGATGGGGAAGGCCTAATTCTTATTATTATTTTTTTTTTCACTTTTTTAGAGGACCTGTTCGTAGTCCCGACACCACGGACCAACGAGCATAACGAGCAAATGCGGATGAGACGACGAAAAGGCGAAAGAGGAAAAGAGGATGTGCCGTCATTTTTCTTTACTGGCGTTTAAGCACGTAGAGCCATTAATTTAAAGCTTTTTTTTTTTAAGTACCACCACGATCAACCGAGAGAATCGTTAACCATCAACGACGTTCTCCGAGCGTAGGGTACGCACGATTTTTAAAACAAAGTTAATAATGGGCCAAGACACGAACAGCATAAATTTGATGAAGCAATCACATTTGGAATATAGTTTGTTGATGGGATATAGTTTCTTGCGAATGAAGATACTATGAAGGAGAGACTGAGATCATCTCGCAAAACTCAATGAATTTCCAAGGAGTATAACTATCGCGAGTAGCGAACACTCTATATATATATATATAGATAACGAATATTACAAATAGTGAGTCCATACGTTTTCTCACGAGCACACGAGACAGTACATTTCGCATGCGTCGTTCATGCATATGTATTTGCATAATAGACGCCTACAAAGTCATACGTACGCGTTATACGTGCGTATACATATTTACATATGTATGTAAATGTACGCAGTATAATATGCATTACCGATCACGAGCCATGCCGCACCGCAGTTTTCAACAAGCTTACGATTCGGAGTTCTAAACCAAAACTGTTGTGCATCGCCGTTGTAATTGTTATTGCGTGCCCAGCGGCTTTATACCGTTTATTAGTATGCTAAATTACTATCTATTGCTACATTGTGTTATCAATGGCATAATCGGCCAGAGAAAATTTTTTGATCATAATTATGACATAACGCTAATAATAATTATTAATAATTTATTAATTAATTCTAAAAATTTTTCGTAAAATCTAAGACATATTAAAATAATAAATATTTTTATATTAAATATTAAATATATAAAAATAAAATAATAATAAAATAATTTATACACTGAAATGAGCGTTAATAATTTTTTGTGCTTGACAATTCCGAAATTTTTAGTTTTTTATAAAGGATGTATATTGGCATCAATTTTTACTAATTTATTATTTTTTAATTATTTAATAATAATATAAATGCTTTTTAAAAATAGGAAATAATATTAATATACATTTTTGGAGGATATTTAATATAACGTGTTAAAAATGAACTTTTTATTAAATTTGAATTTCCAAATTTTAATTGAAATACTGTAAATGAAATAATTGAATTTAGGCTACGCATAATGCCTAAAGAGAATAATGGTGATTATTGATGATAATTTTATAATTCACCAAAAAATAAAAAGACGATGTGTGCAAACAATAGCGCACAAAAATATGTCGGGAATAACTTTAGTTGTTACAATATATTAGGAAACGAGGTAAGTGTAACTTGAATTCGTCCACAACCAAGTTTCTCAAATGGATATACTAGTCTTCGCCATAAGGGGAAGAGAGAGAGAGAGAGAGAGAGAGAGAGAGAGAGAGAGAGAAAGCCTAAGTACAAAACTTCATGTATTGAATTATATTCATGTATTAAATTATGTCATATGACGCAGTCGGTCTTCAAAGTGGAATTGTTTATATTTCCTTATATCGTTTAGCGTTCCCCATTCAGACAGGATAGTCTCACTCTTAGGACAACGAAGAAGCGACAGTTTTCTTCATAACGTAGAGGGAAGAGTTGTTCGGTCACTTTGCGACGGTGATGTTGACGTCAACGACAACAACGGCAGCAGTGCTTGAGAACTTTTCACTTAGAGCTTTTTAGCAAGCTGCAATTTTTAGTATTTGTCGCACTTCCGTATATTATCCCGACGGTCAACAGCGACTAAAAGTTTTCCACAACAACTAGTAACCCCGAACAGCTCTTGAGTGTAAGATCTTGGCTATCGATCATCACTATCCGTGTTGCGATTTTCTACGTCGCTAATAAAATTTCTTTCAAAAAATCTAAGATCGATGAACAAATAATACTTATTAAATTCTTTAGAAAATCGAATGAGACGTTTGATTTTTCTCTAAGGAAGTTTATACAAAGGACGAAAACGCTTCATATAAGAAAAGATTCTTGGTCAAAAGATTCTTTAAGAGATTTATTATTAGTCTATTACTATTAGTCTAACGCCAGGGGGATGCTTGATGGAGAATATTTAAGATATACTGCGTTTTCTTAAATAATAAACTTAAATAATAACTTTAATATATGCGTTGTAAAGATATGCTAAATACAGAACAGTATAATTGATTAGATATGAATATATGGGAATTATTCTTTCAACAAAACAATGAACTTTTTTCTATTAATATAAAAGGATAAACGAATGAATCTCGATTCGAAATAATCTCTTGACACATCTTGATTGATACGTCACTACGCCAAAAATTATTATAGTGTCCTTCGATCTGTTTTATCGATCTAAGCACGTCAAAAATTTAACCTTAACAATTATAAAAATAGGAATACTTTCGTAAATAATTAGGATTATTTTATTATGCTGTGATTACATTTTCTAAAATATTATATGTAATCTTTTAATTATGCAGAAAAAAATTATTGTGTATGAGAATAAGTTTCCGACCATTAGAGAGATATTGTTGGTAACACTGCTTGTGCGTTTGATAAAACGACAATACATGAAAGGTGTGTGTTCAAGCTTTTGAGCTCAGTAGTTGACATTCATGCGAAGCGATTTGTTTGAATCAAGCTTTGAAACAAAAATGACCGGAATAAGACAATAGGCACAATAGCTGATTCTGCTACATGACAACGCTAGGTCACACGTTGCAAAACCGTGTCAAAATATAATTGGAAGGAGTGAAGGAGGGAAATTCTGTCCCACCCGCCGTATTCACCGGACATTGCTCCTTTAGATTTCCATTTGTTCCGGTCCATGCAATCGGCCCTTTCTGGAAAGCAATTCAATTCTTATGAAGGTATCAAAAAATGACTTGATATATGGATCGCTTCAAAAGAACCAGATTTCTTCCTTCGAGGAATCCGTTTATTATTTAAAAGAGAAAAAGTTGTCGCTTTCGACGGAGCATACTTTGAACTCACTTTGTATTGTTTTGTTTAAATAAATACATCTTTTTTATTAAGAAAGAGCGGAAATTTATTCTCATACCCAACTTTAATTTATAATCTTATAAAATAATATTAGGATGTCGTAAAATTCTAATATTGTTAGAATATTATTAGGATATGTAATTTAGAAATTTAATTTATTATTAGAATATCAAAGATTCTAATATTATCGTGCATCGCGCAATATGATCGTTAACAAAAAATACAAATTAGGTGCGAACTGGTTGCATAAGCGAGACGGCTATTTTCGACCATCAATCGCTGATCAGTGTAGGTCCCATAACAATTTACGTTCGGGCGTCCCCGTCCTAATTGAGAATATTGCTGGAAATTGGCTGTAAATTCATGCGTATCGTAGAAACCAGCAATTCCCGGTAGTTAATTAACCGGATAAAGCTCTGACGCGATCTCGCACATTTACGCTGATCCTTGTTACTTGGATGCTCGGCTGCTTGGTCACCTAGTAAATCCGCACGGGCTCGAAACCGGAAACCCGTAACGATGGATACAGTCAGAGTTAGCATACATAGTACATGGGCGAACAATCATTTTATTAAAACATTGTTAACGATTGTATCGATATTGTAATAAGTAGTATGGATTTCTGATGTATCATATTTGCGGATAAATCTATATTTTGTGTGAGATCCTATTTGAATTAATTTTAAATCAAGTTATAAACAATATAGTTACAATAATTGCAAGATTATTTTGTAAAACATATTTTATAGGCTTCTTGACAAAATAAATATTTCAACAGAATTGTTATGATAAAATATATGCTACACCTATTGTGATAATATTAGATCGATGTAAAAAGATCGCAAGATGAGAATTCTCTTTTATTCAGTAAATAAACTTCGTTTATCTTTATACGACTGTCTGAAGCTCAAACTGTATTCTTGAGTTATTTGAGCTACAATCGCGAAGATCGGAAGAATGAATGATCATCTCGAGTTTCGGTATTCGATTCCGTTGCGGTAACACGAGAATTACCAATCAGCGCGCCGTGGCCTTTATTGGCGAAACACCGGTTGCTCATTATCACGATTTATGCGTTTAATATCGTTGCAATTGTATTAAATAATGAAATTTCGAGCCCGGGGAAGAGGCGCGGAGGTGAAAATGGTTAGGTCGGTGGAAAAGGGGCGATGTTGAGAGGGGAAACGGCGGGACAAACTGGCCCCATGTGTGTTTGTTCAGCCATGGAGAATAATGTACACTGGGAAGCGTTAATGAGATTTAAAAATAATGGTGATTACCTGCATTACTCATTAGGTATAACTCGTGGCGATGTACGCTGTTGCACAGCGCTATACCTATATGCGACCTACCAGTCGAGTCCAGCAGCAATTCCACGTTTTTGGTCCTCCGTCTTGCCGCGCCCTCCCGCATAATGTACGATACGCAAACGCGAATCCCACACCGGGGGCTTGGCAGCACAGAATTACTCGCGGCAAAACAATGCCGCGGAAGAAAACTCATTATAGCGCTATTACAATCCCCTCCATCTCACCATGGAAACCTTCGGGTTCGCTTTCTTAGCTCGTTGGAGACTCACGTTCTCCTAGGACGGTTAGGAGACATAAATCGAAGAGCCGGAAAGAAACACCGATTAATTTAGGAGTCTTCATGGCGAAGCCGATACGATCGTTATCGTGAAAACGGAAATTAATCGAGCCGATCGATTGCACGTGCGGCCATGCGTCTCGGCAGTTTCATCTCGCGAACGAGTTAGCAAAGATACCGTGTGCAATTACGAACTGCAACCCAGATGCACCATTGTTTTGGGCTCGCTCTTGATACTGCAAATTCAACCGGAGACCGGCATTCGCGGCATCGTCGGCTAATCGCAATTCCAGATATGCCGACGAAGGACATCAAACCCATGTTTGCTTATTGTACCCAAAGTGATGTACAGCCGCGGCAGAGCCGCTAAACTGGTCCGATCCTCGACTTGATATATGCCGTTCCAGAGCGTACGGTACACAATACTTATTCCCTCTCTCGCGTCCCGCCAATGGTACGGCGTTATTATGCCCATAATTCACTGGTGCCTTGAAGCACACACCTCACAAAAAATATCGATCGTTATATTGAAGGGAACGCACTCCTAGCCCTGATTTTCTTCCCGCAGACGCTATCTGCGATGGAAGAAAAAGATTACCCCTTCGACGACGTCGGGGGTTGACGGGGCATCTTCCTACATCTCTTCGACATGCTTTCACATATGATAAATGGTCACTGAGAAAACGTCAGCCCGGTATTCGTTTCATACCGCAATCCACATATTCGTATCAAAAGTCAGCTGTACAACGCGTTAAATCGAAAGGCGATATAAAAGCGAGACAGGCAGCTATCTACCGGAATGATAGTACTATTATGAATATCAAAATATTGAAATAGAAAATGCGATCGGAATGTTACAGAATAATAATGCATAGTTTTCTAATTATTACTTAACGCATTCTAATAAAAAAAAATGTTTAATTATAAATTTTAAAACAAAATTAATTATAAAAAATATTTCGCCGGAAGTTGAAAGTTTATCACGTGCAAAAAAATCGCATAACTTTTAGTACAAATTATATTAACGAAATTTTAGAATAATTTCGACTGTAGTTTGCATGCTCTTGCAGTCGAAGATACGTTGTACTGTACGTACCAGCAGTAACCACTATACACGTTCGTCGATATAACAAGGTCGACGCGCCGGAAAGGATTGGTGTGGGGGGAAGGCTGTTGCGGGAATGGAAATGGGGTTTGGGACGCGCGAGAGGTGGCCAATGCCGTTTTATGCATACCGAATGCATACCCACCCATTCTGATGCATAACATGCATGGACAATTGATTTATAGCCGAAATAAACCGCTCGCCTTTCGATAAATAGAAAACTTCCATAACAGTGAGCGAACTACTGGATCTTCTGTGCTCAGATATTTCTTCCAACATATAAAAGTTATACATTTAACACGTCTTTATATAAACTGTCAAGATTTAGTCTGTCACTTCTTTAAAGAAGAATTGTTGAAATGAACTGTTGTTTAAATTTTTAACTATTCTCGATTCTATTTAAATTTAATAAGTACTTTAAAAGATTGCAGAATGTTAATTATAATCAGTAAATAAAAAATTACAGAGATTAATGAAACATTAAAAGAAACAAATTACATATAATTATATTATATATAATTTGAAATTTATTATCTTCTTTAGATATAGTTAGAACATACATAGAGAGAAAGAGAGAGAGAGAGAGAGAGAGAGAGAGATTCCGATTAATTCAAAGATTTTATCATGAAGACGAAGAATAATCTAAAAAAATTGTTCAGCAATATGCGTGTGTTCGAGATGTACGACACTATTTATGGCGAGCGGTTGTTGCAAAATTCGGCAACACTTTAATGCATTTTCTCTCTTTTTCGCATGTTTCGCGAAATTCTCTATAAATTTTTGCGCTTCTGTGCTGCCGAATGTTGCGGAATAGTCAGTGACCGTGCGCTTAAGTAAAGGATTTATCCACTCTCCCGGCAGAAGTTGCGCTCGGGCGAAAGAATTCCTTGGATTAATGGCGTCCTACTTTCAACGTGGACATGGAAAGAGAACGTGCACACGAGAAGGATCAAGAGAGGGTGGAAGATCGCAAACTAATGTCGAGGGACAGCGATGGGGACGGCGCGGCGACGGCAACGTTGGTGGTTAGGAGAGGGTTTGAGGAAGGATCGGTCGATTGTAACGTATATTAAAATTCCAATATCCAGACTTCGGATAACTTCTGTCGTATATCATACGAGCTGAACGCCGTGAACTAGCCTGCTCCGAGGTGCACGTTCTACAAACTGCTAGACCTTCTCCACTTGAAAATCGCGAATCGACGAGCGTCCCCCATGAAGACCCGTATAAGATAAACCGTTTTATGCGCAAAGTTTTACGGCAAAATGCATATTCATCGCCCCTCTCTCTCTCTCTCTCTCTCTCTCTCTCTCTCTCTGCGCACGATGAAGATTTTGAAGATAAAACTTGAGATGAAACTGGGAGTATCAAGGGAGTAAATCGTCGCCATTGTTTCCGCTTTCGTCCCACGACTTCTTATTAATAAAACTGCACGGTCGATTAAATTTAATCAGCTGCGATCGTGGCGAACGATAATTACTACTCATTAAAAATTATACACTATTCCAGTTACTCTGCTATAACGAGACCGAACAAGTAATAAATGAATGACTTTTACATTACAAAAATGAAGTATGGTAATTTCAACTGTCGCATATCTCTCAAGTTTAATATCATAAAGGTCTTTGTTTCCTTTTATATTTCGAACAAATGAGGAAGCAGCACAGATATTTTGAGATTTATAGCTATTATAGATTATACGCTAAAACTAATTTGCTGAATCGTTAAAGACACGTGCATTCCTCCTCCTGCTGATTAGACAATGTTGTCTCAAAAGTGAAACTGGCTTTATAGGATTTCGCGTGCCGCAGTCTCTTTCTCTAACTCGATTCTTCTTCTTTACATTCGACGGCGCCGCGCCGGTAGAAATCGGATGGAATTAAGGATCGCGCTCACAATGCCAGTGGCTACGAGCCATTCCGATCCTTACAATAGATGCAAGATAGCCGAAGAGCCTCTCTCTATCCTCGGGAGTCGTAGGAGTGTCCCGCCGATAGATTTATCGTGGTTTTCTTGCAAGGAGTTCCTCCTTCCTTTACGGCTATCTACGATCTATGTCGTGCCCTTTTCTCCCCTCGTGACTTCACCGACTCCTGCTATCACCACTATCGGTCGCTGCAATGCCCTCTTGCCCTTCGCTATGGCCAAAACTCGAAAGCTCGATCCACCAAAGAGATCCGTAGAATTGACAACTCACAGCATTTGTATTCCTCTCCTCTCGTCGTTCCTTGTTCTATTTGTTCCTTCACTTCTCTACCTATACCGCTCGCGTCCATCGAATTTCCACCCGGCTCGAGATCCCGCATCGTCTCCGAAAGACTTTCGATCCCATCTTCGTTATCCCATCTTCAGACGAGAGAGCAGTCTCATTTTTGTATTCTCGCTCTCGTTCGTGAATCGAGATTTTTATGGCTTACACGCCTGATCCGTCGACGCGATATTACGATGCTGATGGCGCAAAAATAGTAAGAAAAAAGTATTATGTACATGTACATAATGTGCTAAAATTAATTATTAAAATTAGTTTATATACTTGTGTATGCATAGCGCTTCATTATAATAAGACTGACACGCAACTAGTACGTATTATCATTGTAAAAGAAATTTCCAAGATACAATCAGAAGTGAGAGATACAAATATGTAGACAACAGCGAAATGAAAAGACAGTGCGTGTCCAAAACGCGTGAATAGCATAATTACGAAATTCTACACCCGTACGACCGAATGCGGTTTCCGGTCAAATTGTCCATGAATCCGCAGAAATGTGGCACGCACTCATTTTGCGGCGCGGCTCAACGAAACTCTACTATGTCGTCCGATGCAACTAACCACCGTTGATGTCGACGCAATATGTTCATTATGCGTATCCATTGTCCATTCATACCGCCCAGCAATATGTAATTGCTTTTGTTGCGGTCTCACGAATAGAGCGACGCAGTCCTGCAAACTCGTATTTATCTAGAATATGCAGGCGTTACATATATAGAGAGACATAGTCACCACACGGCGATTCCAAATGGTAGATCAATGTAACAAGTTTGTATTTTCGTCGTGACAGGTTTCGAAAAAAAATTTTGGGAATCATTTCCCAGTTATTATCCCTTCTGCCAGTGTTTCTCATTTAAATACAATGATATAGGGAATTTTTTATACTAATTCTCTAATCCTACGGATTTTCATTTACGACATTTATATTTAGCTCGAAACAAATTTATCTCTAATAAATCGGAAAATGAAATTTTGCGAAATTTCGCTAAAACAGATTAAATTTTCGATCGATTTGTTGAGTTATCGGAATATTTCCACCGTACATACGATGGAATATACTCGTACGCGAGAATATACGTGCGCGCATTTCGAACAACCTTTCCTCCATTAAGTCTTGTAGATGCAGTCGCGCACGTCACCGACAGGCAACCAATATTGGCTCATCTCCAGCTCGTCTCCACTTTCGTCTCTCGTTTTCTCACTTAGACGCGCGAGGATGAGATGAAAATAATTTACCAGCATGTCGCAATAAAACGCATTTCAATTACTTGTGCTTTATACATCAAAATAAAAGTGAAGTTAAAGGAATTCTAAAAGCGCACACAAAATCAATTTATTCAAAATAAAAAATATTTTTTAGCTAAAAAATAAATTTCGGGAAGATAAATCTTTTTAAAAAATAACTTATGTATAAACTTAAATTTCATTTTACAGAAATGGATATTCTTTCCTTGTTCTTTAAAAGAATTTGTTTAACAACAAAATAAAAGTAATTAAAATATACTTTAATATAAATTATTATAAATATACTTTAAGTCGTGCTTCTCTTTTTTTAATCTTAATATTATATTAATGTATCAAAAACTAATAACTAAAAAAAATAGATAAAATAAAAAATTGCGTCGATTGAAAATTTAATTTCAAAATACATCTAGCTTAAATTTTACAACTACAGATACATGATGTATACAGGTAAACAAGATGCGTCTTCTTTCGTAACTTTCATGTTCTTGTTCTTTTATTTTGTAAAAGGAATTCGAAGAAGATGACGATGAGAGAAAGAAGGAGAAGAAAAAAAGGCAAAAGAGAAAGAGAAAGAAAAACGGCGTGGATACGTACGTAGATGAGGAAGGCGGATCGAAGAGGAACAGGGAGCATGAGTAGGACGTCGGCACGGGAAAGTGACTGCTTTTAAACCGTTTCTGCACCGCGGACTGATTGATGGAGTTCCCTAGGATCGAATTGCTTCCTAGGCACACTCCGGGATTCCATAGGACTCAGAGCGTAACTGCGACGTGTAGGGGTTCCCATATACTCGGCACGTCGAGGACTAGGCACGGTAACGTCATTACGCAAACACGCACGCGGTTCGACGACGACTTCTTGTCTCCCGACGAATAATAATTGCGACATCGTGACGATAGAGTTCGGAGATGATTCTGAACACTCAGTAAAAAAAGTGGGACAATTTTTCAATATTTAATTTTACATTAGTGACAGTAGGAAGTAAAATAAAATTTTAAAAGTAGTAAAAGAAGTATTATCTAGTACAGAAAAAAATATTCTTTGTAATTACGTAATAATATATAATTTTTATAATATACGATAAAATCAAAGTTTTCGATTCTATTCAAAATTTTTGATTAAAAACAAACAGATATAATAAAATAAATAACAAAGAATACGATCCATATCCAATATCTATGATTGCAATGATGTTATTATTCAAAACGAAAGTATAAAGAGATAAAAACTTAGATTCAAATTTAAATGCGATTTTACTGTATTATCTATATTATTCTCTTTAGATTTTTTTCTTCGCAGGAGATTAAAATCAAGAGACTAAAAGTTACCCGCAATCCGTAATAAACGTTTCCATGGCAGACCACTTACTTCATTATGATCGTTTCTTGTAGTCAGCGGGAGTGCCCGGCCATTAATATAGCTTCCACTGATATCAGTGGATTAACCTACTTGCGCGCGTTATTACCGGTTAGTCCGCGTGTCTATGTCGTTTATTTGCCGATTACCAGCTCAAATCCTTGAGTTTCGATTTCTCTTTTTTTCTTGCTAAACTTCGCCTAGACCAGGTTTTATTAATGAACCAACGTCATCCTATCTGTCGACAACTTAGGTTGCGTCGTTTATGAAGGAGAATCGCTCGGCGATCGCACTGCCTACCAAGAAAGAACGGCAACGACTTATTTTCACGTCACGTGCAGCACTCGTTAGTCTCGAGCGCTTCAAAAAATCGATAGCTCGTTCGAGAGACCGTCAGCAACGGATATACGGAAAGATGAGGTTTCCGTAAGCTGATTAGATTTGATAAAATTTTCATCGCGCTTAAATTATAGCGTTAGAAATGTACATAGAAAGAACGGAAATCGATGAAAGAATTATAAAGAAAGACCGATGAAGTTCAGATTAGTGGATTTCTATTTTAGTGGATTTCTATTTTAAAGTAAATAATAATGCATATACAAAACAAAGTTTTTAAGTATATTTTTCATATAAAACGAGCGATCAAAATGTATCTACGGGTAATTTAATTCGTAAAAGCTGACTAATGTCGCATAGCTTCTACATCCGTTCACGGTATATCATCGTTGCACGCCGTCGTGTCCAAATGCAGGATACGTTTGGGGGTGGAATAAAGCGGGGTACATTCAACGGCGTGGTAACGTTTAGCGTTACCGCGCGGATGAATGATCGCATTCCGATAGGAACGATGACGGGAGCGTTGGTAGCCACCGGTGATTCCGGCATTGGGAAAGCGCCGAGGCAAATGCCGATACGTAACATTGGAGGTCGTTAGACGTCAGCGAACACAAAGCGGCATAAATCAGAGAATCCGAGGGTTAGCGATAGATGGGGGAGGGGGTGTAATTACCAGAGAAGGTGATTATTCGGAGACAACGGGAAAGAACGAATGAGGGTAAAAGGGACGTATAGAAAGAGAGAGAGGAAGAGTGAAAGCATAGAAACATATAGAAAAGAGAGAAAGGGATGGAAGGAGCTGAACAGAGAGAGGGTGGACGAGGGTGAAGGGTGTCACGGTGCTAGATTGCACACACAGTTCCACAAAAAGAGCGACCAATCTACATACATTTACATTGCATGGGTTTTGTTATCCGGTCCAGCTCTTTCTCACTTTCTCTCCCCCTCTCTCTCTCTCTCTCTCTTTCTCTTATTCCCATATGAAACCACACCAATCCAAACGAGCCATCGAGTTAGGTTGGGAGTTGGTATCTACGATTGCCAGCGGCCGTTTTATTTCGTGGCTTGGTACGCCGCGGCATTCTTTCTCCCTTGTGGATTGCCAATGAAACGATCACCTAGGATCTGAATCCCATGGGAAAAAGCGTCGATTCGTGGTGCCTTTTATTTTACCGGGACAAAAGAAAACCTTCCTCCGATCGTGTTTTAACCATGCGACAGCGAAAGGTGCGACGCTGACAATCGGCCGGAAATACGCGGTCGTATATGCCGAGCTTCGAACTCGAGGAAGAGCTCACGGACGCATACACATGCCGGAATAACGCTACTCCGTATTGTCGTGTCTCGTGGCGGCGATAATTCGCGTGAGCGCGACACTGGAAAGTAGAAGTCGGACACGAGAATCAGACACGGCATTGCGGATTCGTGTGGAATAGACGCGCCGTTAAACAACGAGAAGCATCTCCGAAATTGGTACCTATCGCGACCCGACGACGCGCCATTAGCGACCTAATTCGTCCCAAGGGTGTCCTTTAAGTGCACACTCCGCCTGCAGGAAACTACCGTCGGAGTCGGAGAGCAGCCATGGCGAGCCCGTGCGACTCTCGAGTACGCGAGATTTTTGTCAGCAGGCAATCTGCATAGATTTACATCCGTTTAGTCGCTTAGTTAAGCGCGTTATCAAAGTCGCTCTTTCACCGCGCTACCTCGGGCGCTTTTGGGTAATAAAGGGTCATTCCTGCTACAGTCGACAAGGGGCAGCAGAGAGAACTCTCTCCATTACTTCGCGTACCATTCATCTATTTTTCTATGCCATCTCGCAATTATGCCTGAAACGCGCTATCCGTTGCCCCGGTTAACTTCAACGTCGTCTATATTTCGTATGCGTTGCGGGGTCGAATATATTTCGCTCTCACGCATTCCATCTCTCGCATGCGTATTTAGGAAATTCATATAAATTTATGCATAAAATTTAGATATTTTGCATTTCTAAGAGAATTCGGAATAACAATAATAGCTATAAAAGACTATACTAAATTTCTTTCGTTTATTTATAATAAAAGTAATTATCTAATTGTGCAAATGATTCGATAAATCATCATTATGTTGATTTATCGATAGCACGAGTCCTGCCACATTTTCCATTATGAGATACCGGCGATTCGTGCTCCGGTGGTTCCGCGTTAAAGCGCAATTCCGATAACATAACCGCAAGTTATCGCCTCTTAGAGCCCAAGAGTAAATCCACCACTTGGTTCGGATCAGGTAGCACCCAACGAACCGGTGGATTTACCGCGGCGCTATACAGAGAGCCAACAACATTTTGTCGGGTCATCGTGTAGCTGCTAGCTATATCCATCCTTTCCCGATCCTTGTGTGCTCGCTTTTTACACGGAGATGAAATTTCTGCCGGGAACAGATGGTGTCTCGTTGGTAACGACTCCATCTCTCGACCTGGATGTATCTAAAGATGTACTGCGCAAAGCGTTTCTATCTTGTAAAGCATCGCTTCGTAGATAAATTCTGTACAGAACAACATTTTTCCCATATTATCAATGTACGATCGAGTTTGCAAAAAAAAATCATATTATGATATATTCTACGTTTCGAACGATGGCCGTATGAAATTCCGCGCGAAGATATCGACCGATGATTATCGATCGTGGAAGGCCAATCGTTTTCCACGACGGCGCGTTGCGTGTCTTTAATAGGTCTGGGCAAATATTTGTGGTAACCTTTCAATTTCTCCCGGTGAAGGAAGAAAATTGATTCTACTGGCTACGTTTGTGGTGCAGTTCGTGCAGACAGTGTTCGTCAAGCAGCTTAGAAGAGAGAAACGAGATCGGAAGTAAAAGAAAATGGAACAGAGAACGAAATAGAAAAGAGAGAGAGAGAGAGGGGGAGAGAGAGAGAGAGAGAGAGAGAGAGAATGTAACTCGGAAGAGATCCAATGTGAAATACTGTTTCATTTTACATTTTCATATAAACTACTGGTAGACTCTTTTAGATGCAAATGCAACGTTTACCTAACCGGTCCGCGATGCATCATCTCACATCCATGCGAAACGCCCAGCCGACGAAACCGTGACTTTCTTCCGACGCAAATGACATCCACGGGATCTCTTTTTGCGGTACTCGTTGAATTTTCAAGACGCGTTGTATAGTGTCGAAAGAGAGCGATGTGGAGACTCGGCGATCTGCATCCGTTTGACATACTACGCAGCTAGCTTCTCTCCTTCAAGAAGGTAAACATGCGTCCCTTGAAACCGTTCGTTCCCGTGAGAGATCCCAGAGGCAAACAATTGCGGGAGTGTTGCAAAAACATGTTTGAACCTTTCAAGAATATTTTCGTTTATACATTATAAATTGAAAGGTTTACGAACGAGAAATTTAAATAATTGATCATGGTGACATCACAATTTTAGTTGATTTTCAAAACAATATTCAAGACAGCCATAAACGCCATCATGCACGCTTTATTCAGTTTCCCTTGGCGACACTTGAAAATTAATACATTAACGAGAAACGCAAGATCTATCTGGCAAGTACACGTAGATATATGCCGTTCCGTGGTACTAATCCCGATAAATGTTCCGGTGCGTACCCGTTAAAGCTACGGTGAAAACCGGCTCTCCCGAAATGGCGGCGCATGTATACCTATAACACTGTCGGGGTGTTCTCGAAACTGCGCACGGCCCATAAATCTCGAACAAAACTAAGCTCCTAGCCAGGCTGGCGCGATGTAACTTTAAAGCCCGTTAAGTGATTATTAACGTTCCTGCCTTCGTACGGCAAGCCATGTTAATATGCAAGAAACCAAGCTGTTTTGAAATGCGCGGCCCGTAATTACTCTTCGGCCGATGATGTCGGAGATGCACTTATCGATACGATAATAATCGAATTAATCATTCATGAATACGCATTACGCGTTGCGTTTGATATGACTAATCCGTTCGCTTTCAAATATTAAAATTCAATGGTGATAGTAAATCCGTCCAAACGTCACGATCTTGAAGTTCCTAATGTTCTCAGGCATGACGCTATAACCTGAATAACGTTAAAAACTGAAACTCCCATCAGTGTAAAGTCGACGCGAAACTCGCATAAATACGGTTTTGCAAGAACTTTTTATCGCAATAGCTTGTAGTCCTCTTTTCCACCGTAATTCTAGCTAAGAATAAGATTATCGAGTTTTCTACTTTTAATATTATTTCCTCAAGATATAAAGTCAAACAAAATTATAAAGAAGAAAAGTAAAAGCTCCTTTGTTCCACGTATAAGATGCATCAGTGTATCGCGCTCTTCCTTTTCCTATAAAATTTTTGAAACATTTTTAAATGGTTACAATTTGAAAAAAAAATACCTCAGTATTTTCTTATAAAAAAAAAATCAATTCTGAACTAACTGAAGAATATAGCTAATTTAACTCTACATAAATATACAAGTCTAGAAACAATAAAAAAAGAAACAGTATATCACTAAGCACATAGGTACAATAAGCAGAGATGGAGCCGACATCGTTAATGATTTGGCGTGCAGCCTCGCTATTATGTCGATGGAATTAGTTTTGCGGGTGAAATGCCCAGTTATTACCAACCTCGGTAACACGGTAACATTCAGATTGCGCGCAAACTGCGTTCTTTATTATTAACTTTAACGCTCGCATAACACTAGATTAATAACGCAGTTAGATTGTAAAAGCTTTTAGCTTACGAGCCTTTCGTTAATGCGTATATTTTAGCGAAACGGTCAGCCCTCGTGCGTTTCCATTCTACTACTTCTTTTTTTTCTGACTATCGTTTTCCACCGTAAACCTTTTAATTAACGATGACTGAAGTCCGATAAGAAAGCTGTTCTCATTTTTGTCTCCCCTGACCTCCGTTAGCTCTTTCACACTTTATCGTTTTATCTTGAGAGATTCGCCATGATAATACTCGGCCTACAGGCGAATAATTATGCTAATTGAATATCGGTCGACCTTCGTCAACGAGGTTTAACGATATTCGATACCACCTCGGTTGTTTTTAAGATCCTGCCATTCCGTCACGAAATAATAACGATAATTCCATCATGGATAGTAATTAATTAAAACAATGTATGATTAAGAAACTTAATGAATGAGTTTAGATATCTTTATGAAAACTATGGTGTAATGTTATCATGCAAAATATTCTTGATGTAAATATGTAATATCTTATACAATCATGTAACATTTCCAACAAATCCTTGAGCATGTCTCGAGCTTTACATTTTATCATGTCACGACAATGTCAGCTGAGATGACGTCGCGTCTAGGACTGCGCAAAGTATTTTCAGCCTAGCAAAAACACGAAACATTATCCCTGTCTCACATAACATTCGGTACTCAGTGTACGCGATAGCATATACGAGCTATCTTCACTTGTTCGCGGTAAGAACAGGTCTGTGTAAGGTCTGTGTCCTACAGAGGATTTTCATCGCTCGTCGTGCACGTTCCATATCTCCGGAGAAAATAACCACTTAAGAGCTCTCTTATACAAGAAGGGAAAGGAGTTTGAGGTGACGACGAGCAGACCGAGGACAAGAGAAACGAAGGTGGATAGAAGAAGATAAGAGAGGATGGCCCTATAGAAGAGAGGTCACGGTAAGGTGGATTGCTCGGCCCCCGGAAAATTACTCCTGGCTATCGTTCGTTCCCCACTTCCGTAGATGCGTTAAGACTCTTCTCAGCTGCCGAAGCACAGAGACATGAGGGGAAACCCGTCATGGAGCCTAGATGAGTCTACATCTACTTAATGCCCGCCGCTATCCGGAACAAATTACTCGGGGGACCGAGAAATTAAGTCGACATCTTCGCAGGATCCACCACACGAGGATTAGTTAGCATAGAGTAATCCCACTGCTCGTCGACCGACTGAATTTCTTTAGTTCTTTCACAAATTACATATAGCCATCTTTAAAATCGACATTCAAGAAGATTAGTCACTCGATGATGAAATAAATTAATTGCGCTTTTCTTAATAAGATCTCGACAAGTGTAGATAAATGAATACCTGTAAATTTGATATTATTTCTAAATCTTTTTTGGAGTAAAATTTTACTTCAAAAAATTGAAAATTAAGTCAGTCTTGAAAAAAGAGTGAAAATATTTTCACTTTTGAATAAGAATGAGATTTCGCTTTTTAAGTGTTTTTTTTGTAAGAGATTTTAAGTGTAAGATTTCATTCTTTTGGAATGAGAGTTACTCCAAAAGAGTAAAATCTTACTCCAAAAAAAAAGAATGAAAATCTGCCACTCTCGTTCGAGAGTAAAAAGTTTTCATTCTTTCTTCAAGACTGACTCAAAACTTTCACTCCAAAAGATTTAAATTTAAAGAGTATGAAATATGAAAAATGTGCAAAGAAAGAAATATTCTGTACATTCACGTTTATTACTATGTATAAAAATTTAAAACATCGATTGCTCTCACTTCTTTATCGCATATTTATGATAAAAAATATTCTTGCATTCTCTGAGAAGTGAAAAAATACTTTTTTTTTCGTTTTTCATTTCATCTTTGTTTACATATATCTAATATAATTTCCCATTACCATGTCTCATAACATTTCTATTCAAAGGTAAACTGTTGCTATTGTTTCGATGATATAGATGAACTAAAACGATATCAGAAAAAGCCCATGGATATTTATATTCACGTCGAATGTAGAAATGATAAAAAAAAGCTAGAAAATTCGAGCAGATATAGAGTGTGAATTGGGGTTCGATGGAATCCCAATTCGCACTTTATATCTGCGATAGAGTAAGTGACCTCGTTTCACACGCCACACCCGGTCAATCCGACTATTGGGAAACTCGAGGTTTCCGCAGACTGCGCAATACGGCCTTTACGTATCGATGGAAATCGAACACGACGTATCGCCGGGACAAGAAAGAGGGGTATTCGTCAAGTCGAAAGTTCGCAAGCGAAAACTCGTGACGTCGCGCTAGGTTGCCGAGCCAATAACAGTCGGAAACCACTTGAGCGACGTCACTTCTCACAGATAGTCAGACAGACTTCGTTTCTCGCACTAAACTGAGGTAAATCAAACAAAACCGAAATCGGAAAGACTCGGCACGGATCAGCCAAGCCCATCCGCAGCTAGCTAAACGGTAAACTTATCTAATCCAACTTCTCGCGCGTACAGATAAGAGAGGCAGAAATGTCAGAAAGAGAAAGAGAACGTATGGCAAACAAAAGACAGAGAAAGAGGAGAGCGGGACCAAATAGATATACCCGCAGTCTTTGCAGTCGATAGATACCTTTCGTTTCTAGCAATCGGGATACGAAGTTTATTCGGCGTGCTCGAAATTCGGTGGATCCGCGGGGGTTCTTTAATTACTCGCAGTGGAAGAGCCGTGCTGTTTAATCAATCGTTCGTTACCTTCCCGGTGTACCCGAAATTCTCGCGTATCAAGGACTACAAAAGTTTCGGACGAAAAGACAATATTTGTCACTGACTGTATATCGGTTCGCGAAGATTTCAAGCAATTAATCAAATTTCAAGCAATGTCGTGCGTTCACCGTATCGCTTTATCGTCAGATGAAATTTCCTTCAGCGATTAATCCTTCGCTGATTAATGAAACTATAGTCGAGATAAAGCTTTTCGTATAATCACTCCTTCCTCCATCCCCTCTAACCTATCCCGCAACTTGGTATGGATCCAATTTCCAGATCCACAGAAAGTTTCACGACTGCCGGCCGTACTTCGTCCTCTAATTTGAGACGGAGGAACATTGGTTTTATAAGCCATCGTTAATCGCGGCGAACCGGAGCAGCTGTTAGGCGATCCTCTGGGAAGGGCCTGAACCAGCACGAGAGATCGCGGCGATTTCGAGATAAGGTTTCGAGGCTTGTTGGTGCAACCTGACCAACGTTAAACCCCAAATCCCCATGCGACCATCCGAGTTGAACCTTGTGGTGTTGTGGCGGCATTGGCCGACCTCTCCGCAGGATCTATCTTGAGAAATCCTCCCTCCCTTACGGAGCCGCGAGAGAAGCTGCCCCGTAGTTAACTGAATGCCGTTCAATGTGCATTCACCGCAACAACGTCCGTGGTATCTAAAGGTCTTAGAACCGCTTTCGTGCAAAAGACAGAAGCTACTTCGGTGTCTGAAGATTCGTTAAAGCTGCTATCGGATCTGTTTCGATGCACAATAGGTAGGATTCTTGCTACGAACAACGGACGTCTTCTGCGCTCTGATACGCTTTTCTCAACGAAAGCTTAAAGAGATTGCGTCTTCTCAAGCATGTCAATTTTCAAGCGACGGTTTATATTCATTTGGAATACGTCCCGAAATAATAAAGGACCGGTAACAAAATTTATGCATTCTCTCAATCTCGTTTCTCTGTCACTAAATCTTCGTCCAACGAAGATGAACGCTTCTTCGAAAATGGTCAGAATTCATTTTGTGGCGAGAAATGAGGAGAGAGGTGAAAAGATAATTTTTCCGTAAATTCAAGATGGCAGCGGCTGATGGAAGGTCGCGCCGTCGTGCCAGTTATTATATCATTTCGCATTATACGGAAGCCACTCGCTCGGAGTTCTGCCTTTGCCTTCTTGAAATGGATCCGAATAATTTATAATATTAGTTTATCTTATGAGATATTCCGCAGTCCTATCTTATGAATCCTATCTTACCTCTCCTTTCTTTGTACCAATATTAAGTACGTACGCTTCGCGAGTCAATTTCCTCGAAGATACCCATATAAAATTCCGCGATTCGCAAAAACCAATAGTATCGCAAAGATCAATAATTTAAGATTTAAAATATTGCACATCTTAATTGTACCTGATACTTCTCGATATTTCAACAGTAAAAAATTAAAATACGCTTTATGTGTGAATTAATATTTCGAGATACTAATAAAAAAAAATAAACTATATTAGAATTGATATTTTTTAATTTTTAATGATTTATATAAAATAATTTATATCGTAAAACAATGATATTTTTAAAACTTGATTTGACTTGACGATATATTTATAGATATAATTAAATAATTAATTTAATTTTTTTGGATTTTTGAAATAAAAATATTACACGAAAGAGAACAAAAACATCAAGCATAAAAAACTTCGAAACACGTTTAAATAGAAACTTCAAAATCGATCTCCCTAACGACCGACTTTCCTCAATGTACGTTGTGGTACTCTGTCGCAGTGATTAATTAATCCATTGTTATTACATTGATTGTCCATAGGGTTGCATTACTCTGTCAAATTTCCAGCGTGGGTTTAGCAATATGCTAGGCTAAAAGGCTCTATACACAAAGCCAGAGAGACGAATATGATCCAATGATAGTTTTTATCGAGGGTATTTCTATAAAGAAGTGAAAAATTGCGCCACTCTGCTGAAGTTGCCAATGGGCTAACCGAGATATTTGCCCAGAAATCGAAAGATTAGTCAAAGGGGAAGGAAAGAATAGCGAGATAGTGGCAGATAGGTAGACGATATGAACGAGATAGGGGCAAAATAACGATAACAAAACGAATGGGAAAAAAGGATAAATGGAGAGAAGATTGCAATATAGGACTGAAGCACCAATGACGAAGAAATGACGACTACAACGATCAAGAATAGGCGCGAAGGGGAGCGATAAAAAGTACGACGGCACGATCATTATAAGAACGAAATTAATATTTGTTGCTGTAGTTTTTTATTGTCAATTATCAAGATCTTTACAAAGATGTTCAATAATCTTTCGAACCTGATTGATCGTAAACACATCATTTCATTAACGTCAATGCGACGATTATTGTGCAACTTCATCAGTTTATACTTCGATATCGCTTTTCGTACGGACAATTTGGCAGCTTTGTTTATTTATATTTGAAAATAAGATTCGATAGCACCCTGTTTCGCGTATATATACAACGATTGCGATGGATGTCCCGTTCTACAGAACGGATATCCTCTGTCGTCGATTATTTATGCGTCCAACGGACACATTTCGGATGGAGCGCGTCCTGGAATTATTTATTTATGGATATCATAAATATCAGAACGACATAAATTTATTGGGGACCGATGCGCTTGAAAATGACGAAACGAGAAGAATCGGCGCTTTTTTCGCCGGAATACGAGAATTTTGAAATGATTCACGCTTCGTTCGATGCCGAATCACGTCGTCGTCGCCGCGCGGCGATGGAAAGGGCTCCTGAAAGGCGATAAATCACGGTTCATAGAAATCAGCAGCCTTAGGAAACTCACGTCGTGCCACACTCGCTATTCCGCGATATCTGGCGCCATTGGCGGAAACGTTTTAGGGCGCGGAAATTACCGGAAATCTCTCTCTTTTGACTTGGTCGTGGCACGATGGATGAAACCGTAATTCTCAACTCTCTCTCTCTCTCTCTCTCTCTCTCTCTCTCTCTCTCTCTCCCCCCCCCCCTTTTTCCTTCCCCCCCCTCCTTTCTCCTTCAATACTCTATTTTCAATATTTGTTGATCTAGCGTTTTTTTTATGCTCCCTTTTAACCATCAAAAAATTCTCACAAAATAAACCAAAC
>Ga0157364_1000765_pt1 | contig 24234 bp, 13 predicted proteins | sample AttsexASBM2_FD_111476 | JGI IMG/M metagenome (GOLD analysis project Ga0157364, IMG submission 111476) | Fungus gardens microbial communities from leaf cutter ant in Ribeirão Preto, State of São Paulo, Brazil - Atta sexdens ASBM2 | ecosystem: Host-associated > Fungi > Mycelium > Unclassified ...
TAAAACACACACACACACACACACACACACACACACACACACACACACACACACACACACACACACACACACACACACACACACACACACACACACACACACAAAACTATAAACTCCTATTTTGTAATTTATAATGATAGTATCGATATTGCCAAGTAGCTTACATCGCTTATAAAGCAAGAAAAGTTAGTGTTTTACATACAATAAATATACAACAATATTTTTGCATATTTATTAATAAATTATTAATAAATATACACAACATTTTAATTGTATATTTATTGTATGTTAAAAAATGTGTAAGTGTTTTTTTAAGCGTTGCTGTGCTATTTGAGTTGTTATATTGTTATTTTTAAGAGCAGTTTTTTTTAAATTTAATAGAGTGTAAAATTCTTTGTCTCCAAAAATATCAAACATATCTAAAATTCTGACTTTTCGGATATAAGTTGTTTTTTTTTGTAGCTGAATGATTTATTTTTGGAACTTAAAGTGAAATAGAAATATGTTTGATATTTTTAGAAATAAAGAAAGTTTTACACTCTAACAAGGAATAAAAATCGACCTATATAAAAATTTATGCAACGATATATATAATAGTTTATTTGCATTGCTTGGACTTTTTGCATTCAGAATCTTCTCTTTTTTTTCTTTCTAATATCTATATATCCAGTTTTTACATGCAAAAGTTTTTGGAGATTTCATAAACAAACAACGTAAACAGATTCAATATAACTACATCGACACTGTTATTAAGAATTATAGAGTAGGAGTGCAATATAAGTGAGTAGTCTGCAATATAATGCGATACCGATTAATTGTGTTCATATTAGATTACATTATAACTTTATATAAATACAATCACAAAACTTGTGAAAACTCAATATTAATTAAGAGTACTGTTCATTATAATTGAAATCTGATGACAAATTCACATTACATACTTCATACTTAGAAAAGAAAAAATATTTACTTTTTAAGTTATTTTTTAAATCATGATACAAATAAATAACATGGCACTTTTTATAGATTAATATTAAGTGTGGGAAAAAGTTCATGGCGTTTTTCCCGTTAGATGACATTAAAAAAACGCCACGAACTTTTTCCCACATCTAATATTTCATACAATTTATTTTTATATTTACTTTTTTCTCATTAATATATTTTATTACTTCATGGAAATTTATTCCGTTTTTCCTTCTTTTTTCTTCTCACATTTTTTTCTTGAATGCCAAAATCTTTAGTAATAAATAATTAATGTTGTAATCACTTGTAACGTGATTAATAATAACATATAGATATCTAGATATTAATATTCAGAACTCTTTCGACAACTAATCTACTAAAAATTATGAATGACATAAACGCTCGTATTCAAGGAGAACAATTAGAAAATTAAAATAATGTTATACTGACTGAATTATGACAGATCTTTATAAAAACTGATATAAATTTGATCAATAATCGGTCAATATGACATCAAATTGACATTATTTTGACTCTCTTGTTCTCTTTGTAGTGGTTTACAAAATACAAATTGCGCTCTCAAACATGGCTTGATTTCTCAAGAAGCGAAAAACACTAGACCGAGTTTGAAAAATCCAATCTGCCATCTCATTGCCTCCACTCCTGTTTCTGCACTACGGGACCAACAGGACAAACCCCAATGGCCAATGAGCGAGGTTCTCAATAGATAAAGTTGATAATACGAGCTTTAAGAACCCCCGTAGATGCTTGCCACGCCGGTGCGTTTAGGGGAATTCGCGTGTGTTTGCAGTGGTTTGCAACGACATGTTTACGGCTCGTATCCGCGTAGGATAGTAATAATTTGTCCGCGGCGTTTTTTTTCTGCGCCAGACGAAAATCAGCTAGAGGGATTGATAACGAGTGAAGCGATAGCGAATGGGCGTGTGAGACAGGTCTTCTCTATCGTGACGTACCCAGCGTGTTTGTGATCTCTCCATTGTTTTCCACTTTTGTCGAGATCGTTCTGTCGAGAGATGGACGCGAACAGCGAGCAGCCGGCCGCGATCGCGGCCACCGAGTCTACCTCCGCCAACGAACAGGAGCATAATGACGAGGCAATGGAGGAGACAGAGGAGTACAGCTATGAGGGCGATGATTACAGACACTTCATGCCGCGCGGCCGAGGCGGCTTTCGGTGCGTATCGCGACGCGTCGCGTATTCCGGCTCCGCGAGCGGCGATCTTTTCACGGTGTTGTCCGCGTCTTTTCTTTTATACTTTCTCTCAGCCGTGCATGCTTTTCTCTTCCCGTTTTGTTTTCATCTAATCTATCTTGTCTGATTCAAGAGTTGACAGCATCCCGATTTCATCGTGTGTTTTCACTCTAGTCCTTGCAGATGATGTACAAGGAATGTCGGATTTTTTTTTATTTTTGGACCGACACCGGCTCGCGCGAAGGCCCCTCGCGTCTTCGCGCGGGATTTAATTAATTAATGCTATGATCTTTTTACAAGCAACTTTGTAATACTTCTTCATAGAAGCGTTACTGCGCGAGTATGCGTGGTGCCTGACGCGAGCAGATCAGATCCGCAGCGTGTGGAGCGGAGCGTTTCTTTTTGTTTTTCTTAAGAGTCAAGTAAGATTCGGAAAGCTACTTCTGATCTTCCTTCCTCTAAGTGGCATGGTAGAACGTTAAGATATCTAGTCACAACATATAAAAATAATTTAAGGGGTCGTGGCAGAGGTGGGTTTGATTTCCCTATGAGAGGTGGGTCCCCAAGGTTTAGAGGAAGAGGATTTGGACCACGTGGGCCAATGTTCCGTGGAGCAAACAATGGCTTTCCTTTCGAAGCTCCACCAAGGCCAAATTGTCCACCTGGTCCAGCAGGACCAAGATTTCGAGGACCACCACCATTTGATCCCAGCTGGGGACCGATGGGACCTCCTAATTTTATGGGACCTCCAAACTTAATGGGACCTCCAGGAATGGTATATTATTGAATCTCTTAATAATTATGAATTTATCGATTTCTAATTCTAAAATCTTATTGCTTTAGCCACCACCACATATGATGAATGGTCCCATGGGTGCAGGACCAGGTCCGTATGGACCACCACCTGGAATGGGACCACCTAACATGAACAGCGTAAGTTATGTATAATGAAAAATTTATTTTTTAATTACTCTAGTATTATTCCAATATTTTTCTTTATCTGTTTTTGATAATGTAACTTCTACATAGCATATTTTTATTTCATTTATATGTTTGTTGTTTTTGAAGAAATGAATGATAAAAAGCATTTAAGAATATTTTCCTGAAATAATGAAATGTATGTCATAGATTCCAGGACAACAACAGCCACCTCAACAAGCACAACAGCAAGCAAACATTCCAGGTCTAGATCTCAACGGAGAAGTGTGGGTGGAGACGAAAGCGGCTGATGGCAAGTCGTATTATTATAATATTCGTACGAGAGATACCACATGGACTAAACCAGAGGGACCAAATGTAAAGGTCATGGTACAAGATCAGGTAAATAAATGCGTAAATGATTTGATTTATATTTTTAATTAATTTTGTTATTTGCAAATAATCTTATTTTTTTATTTACCTTTGATCATGATTATATATGTGGGTCGTACATTTTTTCAATGTCAATAAAATTATATTTATTATTTTTTGTATTTTTTTCTCTTTTTGCCATTAATTTTATATATTTTATTTATTGATATATATTTTTACGCGGGTAAAATATAGGCAAGGGAACGAAGTATAAATAAAAGAACCGTATTTCAAAAAATTGACAATTAGCAATGTTATAACAAAGGTAAGTTTACTTATTTGTCATATAAAATTAAAAGTTTATTTTGTTCGTTTAAATAAGATTTGAAACGATTTATTCAGAACAATTTTTAACAAAGTGTCTCATGATTTTGCAGTTGGAACAGTTAGTACATGGTGCATCAAAACAAGCGGCAACACGTTCTACCACACCTACTCCATCAAGTAGTACACCGACCAAGATTAGTGAAAACAGAATCTCTCAAGGCGGTGAACAATCGTCTTCTAATAATACAGATGCTATTAATCAATTAAGTACAGCACCTCCTGGCACCGGACCACCACCTACATTAAATGATGCACCAGATGTCAGTAATCAAACATCTGAAACAAATCAATCAAATGGTAATTTGATATATTTTGAAAATATTTTTTAACGTTATGTATTTATTTTAACACTCAAATTTTTTATGTTTATGTTAAAACATTGTCATTAAGAGATGAAATTTTGAAATGTTAGGCACAGCACCCACAACAGTTACCAATACACCACCAATAAATACACCAGCGGTAAATACGAACATAATGCAACCGCCACCAAATATGATCCCTATGCAGCATAGAATGCCAAATCAGTTTGGTAATCCGATTGCAACGCAATTTGGAGCGACGCCTTTCGGGATGCCACCGCCTGGTTTCCAACCTTTTGGCGGTTATGGACCACCACAAACAAATTGGGGTAATGCAAAATACATAAATGAAAATCTTACGAATGATGAAAGAAAAGAAATATTTTTATATAGTTTATAAATAGATTGAATAGAATCTACCTACATTCTTTTTTAGGTATGCCACAAATGCCTCATGGTGTAATGACACCTCAAACACCTGCTGAAGATCCTGCTATACTAGCACAACTTGATTCTGAATTAGTAGCAGCTGCTATGGTTTGGACCGAACATCGTGCACCAGACGGCAGATTTTATTACTACAACAGTAAAGCAGGAGAATCAGTATGGGAAAAACCACAAGCCTTGAAAGATCTAGAAAGTATGTAATAAATAATTTCTTTAAAACAATTATTTTTGTAAAGCAAAATAACTAACGTAGATATTAAAATTTTTTAATATAATTATTTCGTAATCTTCTTGAATCCGATGATGTATTCTAAAATTTAATTTTGTTAGATGCGAAATTAACATTACGGCAGAAAAATGAAGAAGCAAGTGCTGTTCCTATCAGTACTGCTGTTACAACTACTGTCGTTACCAACAATAGTACTACGGTCGAACCTAGCAAACAAGAAAAGCCGCCAGAGAACGTTCACGAAACCAAAGATAGTACAAAAGATGCTGATAGCACTAAACCGAAGAAAGAGGAAAATACTACAAAGGAACCTGCAAAACCTCAAGACAAATCTAGACCAATTTCTAGTACGCCAGTGCCTGGAACTCCATGGTATATTTAGAAATATTTTTTGTATTGCTATTCATATTTTATATACATTTATATGAACTAGTGAATATATTTTATATATATTTACATGAACTAGCGAATATATTCGTATGTAAAGGTGCGTCGTTTGGACGGGAGATGGACGGGTATTTTTCTACAATCCTTCTTCGAGGATATCAGTTTGGGAAAGGCCGGATGATCTTGTTGGCCGCCAGGATGTGGATAAGATGATCTCAACGCCACCAGATGCAGTTGGTGCTACGAAACCAGCACGTCAGTCGGATACCAGCGAAAGCAGTGATGATGATCAGCCTACGCCAGCCAAAAAAATAAAACATGAAGATGCCAAAAGTAATTGTTATTCTAAAATTAAGTATTATGTGATTGCATTTACATACACGCGCGCGCGCGCACGCGCGTGTGTGTGTGTGTGTGTGTGTGTGTGTGTGTGTGTGTGTGTGCGTGTGTGTGTGTGCGCGCGCGTGTGCGTGTGTGTATATAAATTTCGTATTTTCTTTCAGCCACACCCATCAAGGAAGAAGAAGAGAAAGAAGGAAAAAAGACCATCGACATCGGTAAGGAAGCTGCGATAGAGGCCGAAGTGAGAGCAGCGAGGGAGAGGGCGATAGTTCCATTGGAAACGAGGATCAAATCATTTAGAGATATGCTTGCAGAGAAAGATGTAAGTTATTATATTGTTATCATTTATTTATACAGACTATAATGTTACTTTTAATTTATTGCTTCCGAAGTAGATAAAGCCCATTTCACTCTTTTATTTACAACCTTTAAACTTCAATCAATTTCATATATCTATCGAAAGTGAGATTAAATCTGTTTTCAGGTATCTGCATTCAGTACTTGGGAAAAAGAACTTCATAAAATAGTATTTGATCCGCGCTATTTACTTCTAACATCAAAGGAAAGGAAACAGGTCTTCGAGAAATACGTAAAGGAGAGAGCGGAAGAAGAAAGGCGAGAAAAGAGGAATAAGATGAAAGAACGAAAAGAACAATTTCAGAAGCTTTTAGAAGAGGCAGGACTTCATGGAAAGTACGTACAAAGAAAGCATTTTTCTGTTTTTTTTTTGTTTCTATAGAAAATATTAATTTCTATGTTTATTTTTTTCTATGCTGTATTTGTATTTTTGTAGATCATCATTTAGCGATTTTGCTCAAAAACACGGAAGGGATGAACGATTTAAGAATGTAGAAAAGATGCGCGAACGAGAAAGCCTTTTCAACGAATATCTTCTGGAAGTGCGAAAGAAAGAAAAAGAGGAAAAAACAGCGAAACGAGAACAGGTATTTTTATTTTATTTATATTATTCAACGTGCGCGCGCATTGTGTGGCAATGCAACAAATATTTTTTCAGGACCATGCATTTTAAAACAAATAATTATAAATATTTTTAACATCGATACAAGTAAGATATACATTCTAGCAACATTTTCCTCATCCAAGATTTCATAAGATGTGTATGTTTAATAAATATAGAGGATTTAGGTATATTAATATCTTTCAATATTGATTATAAATAATTTGAGATATTTTCTGAAGTAATAAATTATTTTGATTTTAACACTCATTAATACAAATATTAAACTAATATTTAATTTGTCCAGTTTTTTATTACAAAATTTTTATCTGCTTACGAAAGTTTGGAATTTATATTATAAGTAATATTATACACATATATTGATTTTCATATTATTTGTGAATTTGAAGACTAAAAATATTTCTTCTACTTCAATATATATTGATCATATATTTAAAGTTTTATCAAATACTTAATATTTATGTAAACTTATTTTTCTTTTAATTATAAGTGCATCTAAAAGTCTTTTGTATTATAAGAAGAACATCATAAACCATGTTTCCTACATTTATTCCTATCAAATAAACCTTTCTCCTTCCATTCCAGACAGATGCCGTTCATTTATAGTGAATTACTTCAGAAATGCTGCTCGAAGAATATTTAAAGCAGCATGTAAATATAATACACACTACATCCGCGATAAATTGCGCATGGGCTGAATATATGTTTATTATTCAGCACTTGCTTCTATGTTTATATAATTATATTATTTCATTAATTTTTCAATTGAAGAATTACTTCACCTTATTAAGCGAAGCTTTGCAATGCGCGATAGCATAAGAATCAAATTAAGAATAGATATGCAAAGCGTTTTAATTCTATATAGGAAAGGATATATTTAGTAATGTTTAATGGAATTTATGTTTTTACAGCGATAATTAATTAATTTCTTTCAGGTTTCATAGGTATGTTATTATTTTGTTCCACTTGTAAGATAGTATGAATTCCTAAAATTATAACGGCTGAAGAACACATATACCAGGAGATATTTCTCTAATAATAATTCTCTACTCCAGTAGATTTGCTCGATCGAAATCGAAAAGTTTTTTGTAGCTCTAAGATGGGAGATGTAGAGAATAAAATCTTAGTATGTGACGCTTCCTTATATACTTATGTGTTCTGAACTCTCCACTTCAGTCAGGATGCAGGCAGGACAGGTTCCGTATGTGGAGTGGCGTGGTACTGAAGCTGGTTGGTGGCATGGATGATGTCATCTACCATTCCCACCTTCTCTGCGGGTCACTCTGGCACACCCTCGCGCGCCGCATTCTTTACTTCAAAGCAGAGTGTCATGAGAATGAGCAAACTCGGTATTTGTATATTACTCGTAATCCTCGTTACTTCAAAAGATTAACTTTTTCCCAGAGTCAAATTTGAAAAAAAAAAAAAGATTTCACATTAATTTATTTGGAAGGAAAAAAGGGTAAAAAGCCCGAGGTAGCATTAGTTCGCAAAACAGTTTCTCAAAGATTATATATTCCGATATAAGAAATATAAAGATTCAATTCTCTCTAATGCTACCATAGAATTTACATTTAAATGTATGGACATAAAAACAAATCTACCAACGATATAAGGAACTATTTGTTTGATTTTTTATTTTATTTTTGAATAATAATTGCTCGAACATTACTTCTGCATATTAATATTGTTAAAAAACTTATTTTATGTGAATAGGTCAAGTAGTTAGGTAAAGTATTTCATATTTATAAAAAGCAACGAATTATTATTTTAAAATCATATTTTTTCTATTGTTCTTATGTCAATACATGATACATCAAATTTGATGTACAAAAATATATAGTACTCTCAAGTAATTTTAAGTCGACTTTAAGATATAAATGGTTCTTGTTGTCGGCAATAATATATGTATGTAAAATTAACTTTATCATGTGATGCATTTTAGAGGATACAAAAAGTAATTATAGTACAGATTTATAATGTGAAATTATTAAATTTTACATAGAATGATTAACATTTTCATAAATTTGTTTTATATTTGTCTAAAAAGCTTTAACTATTTTTGTTCTAATAATAATAATGCAAGTGAAGTTTTATATTAATTTCAGTTATAATGAGATAAAGAAGTAAATTTCAATTATGTAAACTCAAACTTCTTAGTACCTTAAAAATTTTTATAGGATCCGAGTAATGAATGTTATATATTGTATATGTTTGAAGACGAAAAGTGCCAGTGTCTGAGAGAGAATCATCTCTCGATTATTGTTTATAAATATAATAATATTATCTAAATATCTTTTTTAATACAACAGAGAATATCATACAAATCATTTCGGTCGTTTACAAATTACGCAATGGGAACATTAAAAAGAAAACTATTTTATGGGATAATTCTTAATTTCACATACTTTGTGTAAATCAGACAATTCAAAGATATTTGTCTATCGTATCTAATTTTGTTCGTTTAATGCTTTCAGTATTACGAACTAAAAGTATCGAGGCTTAGGAGAAAGAGAGATGTACTTTATTTTAATAACATTTGAGTAAATATTATTTTAATAATCTATCTGTTATGTTATTTTTACGAAAAAAATCATCAAGAAAATTATCAAGAGAATAATTATATGTTACAATTTTTGTAAACGGTGCGATGTGCTATGAAATACGTGACGCTGTTGCTAAAATTGTGGGTTCTTCGAAAGGTATTTTAGAATATAGCAAGTAGGAGAAAAAGAGAAATTAGATAGAAACTCGTTTCGTAATTTGGACGGCTGCGAGCTTCTAGTGTTTTCGAAGTTAATAATAATGTACTAACCATATTTTTTCGTTTCAGCAAGGACGGCAGTTAAACATTTACTTACCTTACACATTCAGTCATCATTAAATGGCAGTATGTTGTTTGTGTGTATGAATATGATTTTTAAAAATTAAAGTTTAAATTAATTATGTATTGTTTAATATAATGTCGAATAGAAAATACTGTACATTTAATGATGATGATAATCATAATAATCATTTTTACAGGAATAATGAGTTAATAATTTTTTTCAGCTAAAAAATGACCAGCTTAGTTCATAAAAAAAATTCGACAAATAGAGTCCTTAACGTTGTGAAACCTCCTGATACGAACGAACACGAATGACTATTTCTTCTACCCCTAACGAAATATAGTTTGAAAACCATTTAAAAGGTTTGCAAGTTGAAATAGTTTGATCCACATTACAAATCATTATATCATAATATTTATAAAAGTGATTGTAATGTGGCTGAGCGTGTAATAATTGGTTGAAAATATCATTAAAGCGTGCATGATATAAGAGAACCAAGAAAGATTTGATCTTAAAAGCAAAAGAATTGTTTAATAGTAAGCAAGCAGTAATTGTTTTTCAGCGATGAAAACTCTTATGTTAAATGCGTTTCAGGTAAAAAAGGAATTCTTTACGATGCTACGTGAGCACAAAGACATCGACAGGCATTCGCATTGGAGCGATTGCAAGAAAAAGTTGGAAACGGATTGGAGATACAGAGTCGTAGAATCGGCAAGCACGCGGGAAGATTGGTTTAGAGATTACGTTCGCCTGCTGAAGGATGAGCGGAAAAAGGAAAAGGAGAAAGACAAAGACCATCGGCACAGAGAGAAAGATCACAAGACGGACAAGAAGGACAGAGATCGTAAGGATTCAGATAAAGGTAAAGAAACAAAGTCCAGCAAGGACAAAGCTGATAAAGATAATACAAGGGAAAAAAAGCAACGAAAAAACGACGTCCTCCTAGAGGAGAGCGAGAAGGAGAAAAAAGAGATGGTGATAGAAAAAGAAAGCGGAGAAATTGAAGAAAGCGATGACAAAAGCATTAAAAAGGAAAATGATGTAAGTATAAATAAACGATTTCTGTCTATCGGTTTTTTATATATTTTTTTGTACATTTTTTGCTTTATTTTTTCTTGTTTTGTTTTTTAGAAGGAAGAAGGAGATGACCATTCCGATTCGGAGGAAGATCGTGAGAAACAGAAAAGGGAACGTGAAAGACGAGCGGAAGCTAGTCTTAGAGAAAGAGAAAGAGAAGTGCAAAGGACTTTAGCTACACATCTTCGCGATAGGGATAAGGAAAGACAACATCATCGTCACACAGAGGCGGTTCAACATTTTAGCGCTCTTCTTGCTGATTTGGTATGTGTATAGCTTCAGTCACAAAATGTTCTGAGAATTATTGATATTTCTGATTACAATATCTTGAATTTGTCTCAATTTCAGGTAAGAAATGGCGATCTAGCTTGGAGAGAAGCGAAACGACAATTGAGGAAGGACCATAGGTGGGAGTTGGCGGAAAGTTTAGATCGCGAGGAAAAAGAACGATTGTTTAACGAACACATTGAACAATTAGGCCGTAAGAAGCGTGATAAATTTCGGGAATTACTCGATGAAGTAGGCGCGTCAACTGAATTAACAGCATCTTGGAAAGATATTAAGAAATCGTTGAAAGATGATCCTAGATACTTGAAATTTTCTTCTAGCGATCGAGTATGTAATCATTAATTTAAAATGAAATATAAAAGTAAAAAAATTCAGAATTTACTTATTCTATATATATATTTTTTATTGTTTTAGAAATGCGAGAAAGAATTTAAGGAATATATTAAGGACAAACTTGTCGCTGCCAAAGCCGATTTCAGGGAGCTCTTACAGGTGCGTTTTAATTATTTAACTCGGAATATATCTTTTAAAATCCCATTGTGACTGTTAGTAAAAAAATTGCGATTTTCAGGAAACAAAATTGATCACTGACAAAACGTACAAAAAAGTTCAAGAGAATAGTTCACATCTAGCAGAGATCGAAGAAATTCTTAGAAAAGATCGTCGATTCCTTGTACTTGAAGCTACAGCCGCTGAACGAACACGATTATTAATGGGCTATTTGGAAGAATTAGCACGTAGAGGTCCTCCGCCACCTCCTACTGCTTCGGAACCATCAAGAAGATCAACTACAAAGTAAATTTAAAACGCAAAACAAACATAACATAACTTTATATTTTGTTCTCTTAAACAAAACGAAACATCATTTTGTATTAAACATCTATTTCTGTTTCAGTTAAAGAATGATCTACATCGAAATGCGGTACCCATATGACACATAACAGTAACAAAAATGAATGAATTTATAGCTGTAGTTAATTGAATTACTTTACACACGAATTTATCGCCTGTATAGGATTCAATAATAAAATTTAATGAATGCCAATTCTACACAATTGAGATTGTATTGCATTGTGAGATATGTAGCACAAGCATATATATTGTTGATTAATATTAAATGAAATCCTTCACAGAATGTCGGTAAACCCGTGTAAAATAATTTACAATGCAATAATGTATTCTATATGCTTTTATGTTATATATATTAATCCCGTTCTCAATGTTATCCTTCAATTTACAAATTATAATTTAATTTAACATCTTGTTTAGGATGTTACATTGGTTAAATATATTGTTTTTTTATATAAAAACAAAAAAAAAGATAAAAAAACAGCGAAACAAATCAAGTTTGTAAAAAATTGATAAAGGATAAAAATTGATAAACGAATTTTTTTTCATTTATCAATTTTTATCTTTTATCCAATTTTTTCATGATCAATCAATAATAAAGATGTTACTCTAATTTATACTAAAAGTTATATTTAACAATACTTTTTACAAAATATTTTATTACATTATTTTTGTAGGAATTAATTTGATCATGAAATAGTAAACTTCGTCGTTAGTTTCCATAATATGTCTTAGATGGCGTTGTTAACATATGATTCGTCGCTTCAAATATGTATCTGATGATGATCAAGAAATCTCGGTGATTTTAATGGTTGAATATTAGAGATTTTAATATCGAAGAGTTCAATGCTGAATATAGGATGATGATTTCACGACAGACATTATTCATTGATATTTCAAAGCATCATTAAACTGATTGATCGATAGAAAATAATTGTAAATAAATCGTCAATTGAAAATGAGTAAGCATTAAGAAAATTATATATCTCTTAATTTTTCAATAATGTGTAACAATGTATACATTCCGAATCCGAATATGGAATCTTAAAAAAATTCTATGTAACGTTAAACAAAATAAGGCAAGTTGAATGCTGTTACTAATATAATATAATAATAAATATCTTTTTTATATTAGAAAGAAGAAACTCCTTCAAAATTGACGTATTTAATTTCAAGATAACTATAACTTCCATTTCTTATTCTTAATTCATTTATACCTTTTTGTTTTATACATCTCAATTATGTATACGTCAATTCGATCGCACATTATACACGCTTTCTTCTAATTCCTACATACAATTTTATAGCTGTAGGAATTTTCTTATAAGTTCATAGTAATGTTTTATGTTTATTAGAATAGCTATCGACAGATATCGTTGCCTAATAAACACCAGCAAATATCTACATTACATTGTCCGTCGCGCTATACCGTTACGATACACAACAGCGCGTTGCACTTCCTGTTATCGCGGTAAGAATATAAATTGGTAAACTAAACCGGTGAAGTCCTATGTAGCCGAGCGTTACGTCACTAGGAACTCGTGCACCAAACAATTGAGAGCAGAATCTCACTTTGGGATTCTTCACGGAATCCTTACGAAATTTTAACATCCAGCCTACGTGTTCAGCAAAGATGCAGCAGCACTCGTAGAAAGCAAATCTTTTACATATAAAATATTCAAAACACTGCGAGAAGAGTTTTTGAACATAATTGTTTCTTTTATTTTTAGGAAATGCTCATTTTTATTGTGCATTTGTATAAGCACCGTAGATATTTGTCGAGCATTAGCGTCTGAAATCTTTTTTGAATTTTTTTAATAAAAAAAAATATTTTCATTATTTTTCAATATTTATGAGGATATATAATTCTCTCTGAACCGCGATTAGAGGCGAATCTCACAGCTTGATAACATAATTAGAGGATTAAGGGAATTATATAATATAATATAATTGGGGAATTATATAAGAGAAAGTTCCTAATTATATCAGGAAAAATCTTGCGCAAATGATCTTCCACAACAACAGTGGAAACGGATTTCAGATTTAATCACATCGAGCGCGTACACTGTCATCGGGAAGATACCGGAGCGATCATCATCGATCGAATTACGTCACGCGATGCCACCAACTTTCTCCCGATTCTCCCGACCTTGCTGTGCTTTTTTGCTTTCGTGTCTGTCCGGATGTGAATCAATCTATATGTTCGAAGTTCCAAGCGGACCCGGTAAAGGTCAGACGCGACCGGTGAGGGTTAACGAACGGGTGGGATAACAGAGAGGATGGACTTCAGAGAGCAGATTTTTGCAAACGCCTGCTCGGAGGTCGAGGAAGTGCCGTGAGAGACCCTGAAATCCGATTCCCCGACTCGGTCGAGTCGTATTTCTCATCGTTCGAGTAACGCAATCGATTAGATAGCTTATTACAGCAGCGTTTCTTATTATTAGTACGATCGAGACTTGTAGAGTGCGATCTGCATTATACAGTCTGTTTTTATAGATCTTTATAGCTTCTTTTGCACATTGAAATCTTTTTCTCTTTAAAAGTGTCTGTTACAGGAGATTTGGAATAAAAACAACCTGTCACGAAAAAAAATTATGTGATATATAATATTTACGGAACTGATAATTTGCAAGAAAGCTTGAATTCTCTTCGCTATTGAATTTGAGAATTCGTTCAGCTGTTCGTTCAACTAAGAAAACAACGAGCGTGTCTTCGTGGCGATCGTCGATCATGAGGACCATTTGGGAGACTTGCTTCTACAATTGAAAAATCAAGGTGAACGGTTGATGCTAACAAGGTGATCTTATTCATATCATCTTGGCGATATCTGTATGCACGAACGTGCAGTAGTGTCGATTCACATTTTTACGATATTTAAAGAGTCGAAAATATAAATAGCAAAATCTACCTCTGTATAAAACGAACACTAAATTATTGATTATAAAATTAATTTGTGAAATAGAAAATTTATTTAAGAATTAATTTTAAAATGGAGATTAAATTATATTCTATATTAAAATATTTTCTTTCTTCTAAACATGAAATTGCAATATAAAATAATGAAACATCTTTTTGTGATATTCTTAAGATGTTTCATGAATCATTATTGTGAAAAATGATAGGTGCTTACCATCCAGTCGACTTCTCACATCTACTTTCCATTTAATTTATATCATTATGACAATTTAATTGTGTTTCAGTGAATTGATAAGTAGAGAGAAAAGTAAACACGAAAAAATAAAGTTTCTTTATATGTATCAAGATAAAAAAATTTTTGTGATATGTGCCAGAACAAAAAAATAACTTATAAGTGATTCATATAATTAGATCACGCAATAAAATTAAAATTAGAAATCGATTTAAATACACATTTATGACTCCAAATAATTTATATTTAGATATACAGAACAATATTTTGACAATTACAGCTTTACATATTTTTCGATTCTTGTGTGTTTTCCATTTTATCATATTGTTGTCGACTCGAGTTAATTCTAGCACGTAGTATCGCTAAAAGTCATGCAAATGGAAAGGCGATTCGATACAGAATAATAATAACAGAACTCGCATTTTCTTGTGCGATTCCCGCGAGGCGCTAAAGACGTCATCAGCAGATGAACTGCAGCCCATTGTCATCGAGGAATAGTCATCCTCCATTGCTTATCGATTGTGCTGTCGATTCTGTCCCCGATTATTTTCACGAGCGCCAAAATGCACCAGCAGGCAAGATCCGTCGATTTTGCCGAAGAGGCAGCGGGCGGAGGCGGAGGAGGGATCCACAGCCGTTGGAACTGTTGGAAGGGACGGTGGATCCTGGCGGCCTCGACGTGCCAGCTCCGCCTCGAGCTCGCTCGCGCCTCGACTAAGTGAAAGTCGGATTTTGCTTTCTACCCGCTCTACCCGCGTTCGCCTGGCCAGTGACAAGCGCGTCGCGCTCGCGTACGAACACGCTGTTCTTTGGCTTGATAGCAATGATCCTTTCCGCGTGCAGCTAACGGCACTGACAGTTCTCACGTCTGCTGGAGCGCGAATCCGCCGACACGACACCCGCGTCGAATGGGGACCGGTCGGTGGTCCTCGATTGCGCGATGAACTGCGAGTGAACCTGTTGGGCATCCGCCGTGTGCAAACACTCGTCGAGGACGGGGTCCACGAACATCGCGAAGAGGCTGAGGGAGAGACATGCCGAGGTGCCGACGAGGAGCGGCCTCGCGTGGCCAGGCCCTCCTTCTGCGCCTGCTACTAATTTGCGCGCTCATCGCCACCGGTCACCAAGAGGGTAAGTTCACGAGAGAGGATCTCTTCGCTGGGGAACTTCTGGTTGCTTCTGGCAGTGTCAAGCATGACTTTAAAGCACCCGCGTTCACTTCGCGATCCGCTTGTCAGAGTGCGCTGTAGGATTACAACACGCAAACCTTTCATGGATATGCTTCTTGGTGAACGTGAAGGATATTTATCTGGGGAGGGCAAGAGTGACAGGCACCAACGATGGGACCACGGAGCCTGGCCGGCCACGACGGTTTCGGAACTTTGCACGCAATATTTGTATGTTCCCTTCGGAATGTATTGCGCATTGATCAGTGGATTAGGATTTTTAGTTTTGCGTGATTCGGATAATCTATAATTGTTGGGAAAAATTGATACGCATGAATTTTTCTTGCTACAATCGAGATTAATTGGGAACCAAGGCGTGTGCCAAACATTAATATATTTTTCAATCTCTATTTTATGATTTTCGTGACTCCTCGAATTCTTTTGTTCATTATTCATAGAAGTTTTGCTCAAATATATAAAAATTTAACTAGATATGAAAATAATTTTGTTTATCATCGAAACAATTATGTAAGATAGGCTTAAACTGGTCGCTAGCTCGTTAGAACTTTTTGCATTGCCATTAATAATTTAAGCATCGTAGAAAGCTATATAATTATTTTAATAATTCAATAAAATTATTTTCAGAGCTGTATTTAGTTAAATTTTTTAATATTTCAGTGAAATTTGTTTTTTCTGTATACAATTATAAATAAATGCGTGAGCTTATATTTCAGCCGCGAATCTACGAATTCGTTAATGATATGGATCTCCAAAGTTCGCGCAAACGTGTATTTTTTATACGCTAACATAAAACTTAGAATTTGAAGATAATTTGTAAATTCGTTTGTTGATTCAAATCAAAAAAACTTATATCAGAATTAAAGAATCGGTATCTCAAAATCCGCTGATGCTACGTATTATTCATACTTATGCGGTATGTCCTACTTTTACTTCATTATACTTGAATGACAGATGGTTAGAATGGTTTAACGCCGATCCTTCTTCGGCGTGGATATATCGAGGAAAGTTATTGTCCACTTTCAAATTTTCTTATGTAAAAATTCTATCAAAGTCCGCTCTTTCAATCGATCAAAATTAGATTATACTATCGTTATCTAATATAACTTCCGGAAAGAATCCTAAAATTCAGGATCTTCTCATCTCCAATGACTAATTGCCTGAAAATCATTAAATCATTATAATTGAAGAAAAATGGATCCTACGTTAATCGAAGAAATTATCATCAGGAAATAACGCGATAGAATCTATCCAGACACCCCCGCATCTCTTACGAAATGCATGATGCCAGGAGTTTTATAACAAACGAGTCTCGATTACTTACGATGTTATACTATATTAGTCATGCATACTAAAAGGCTACCATACACATAAAATTAGCAAAGCTATAAAAAGCGTAATAAATATTTTAAACGAATTGAATATTCAAAAATGATTGCCACATTATTTAATAGAGTATACATGTATTACTTCGTTATTAAAATTGATTATATAAATTATCAGGATAAGAGTTAATGTTTTTTTTTTAAATAAAGTTAAAGTTAATGGTTTTATAAAATTAATAAAGTTAAGTTAAAAGTTGAAGGAATAAAAAATTAATTTAACGTAACGTTAAGTCAATATTGAATTAACTTAAGTTAAAAAAAAAAGTTAATTTTGAAAAAAATTATTTTTTAAATCATAATGTCTTAATTTTTCTTAAAATGAAATTAAATAACTATAATATAGATTATTAAGTAAATTAAATTTTTAATTTTTTTATTCATATGTAATATAAGTATATAACACATTACGATATAATTATATAAGTTATAACTTTAAAAAAACAGCCAACATAGAGAAGATACAAGATCAGTGATTACTTTTTAATAAGTCTTAAACAATAAGAAATTGACCAATTACAATCGAATGCGAGAAGAATATTTTATTGTAATTGGTCAATTTCTTATGATTTAAGACTTAAAACACTTATGCGGACGAAGGCTTATGGCATAAGACATAACCGCATAAACCAATCAGAGGGCTGTATTAGCATCTTAAGAAATTACTTAAGATTAAGAAGTCTTAAAATATGAACAGAATATACGCCCTTAGTCTTATTATATCTTATTATTTTTCTAATTATTTAAAAGAGATAAAAAAATTTTTTAACTTAAAAAAATTAAAAAGTTAACGTTTAAAAATAACTTAGCTAAGTTAAAATTTAATGCATTTAAAATTAACTAAATTAAGTTAAAAGTTATTAACTTTTTAACTTTTTTTTTAACTTTTTAATGTTTTAACTAGTTACTATTGTACTTAATCCTGTAAATTATATTATATCATTGCATTTAGATACTTTATATAAAGCAACTTTTGTATGTATACCGATTGAATATTCCTTCGATCTGCGACAATCTTAACGGCTGTAACCATTCGATATATTCGAAAATATCCCTTTTTCACAACCGCAAAACGGAATGTCGTTCGCGCGCGAATAATGGTCGGCGGTCACGAGCCGACCGCGATGTTTGCCCGCGCTACGTAATTTCGAAGTAGTGGTAGCGCGATTCACGACACAATAGAATTGCGATACGGTTGCGAAGTGGCGATAGCGGGTCTCCTCGGACTCAGGGCCTTATTGTTGGGTCTAATGGACGACGGATTATTGCGCTCCGCCCTTGTCGAACAGATTTTCTTCCCGCGATTTGTAATACCAAGCGGGCGCAGCCATTCTTCGCAACCTTGTCTTTGTTCGCCATTGTTACGCTTATCGTCGGATGCACGCGAACACGACGGATTGGCAAATGATTGTCGAACAATCGCGCCGTGTTACGCACAGACATACGAGAAACGCGCGTCATTACTCGCATTCTGAGGTGAATGTGAACGAACGCTGTTAGACGCTGTTATAGACATTAAGGTCTCGTAAATTTGCAGATTTCCGCAGTTATGCGGATTGTCTCAGAGCATTGCATTGTCTCTCGGCAATTGACTGAATTTGAAATTGATTATTATTTCGCAGAAACTATCTGTCGCTAGATATCTGTCGTAATTCATCTTCTCATCTTTCAATGTTGGACGTCCGCAGATTATTTTTGAAAATTAGTGAAGAAAAAATATTTTCTCAAGAAGCATCGAGATGTACACAATCCATTGACAATTTTGACTCGAAACACGATTAACTAAGCTGTAAAAATTATTGCATTGAAAATGCATCTTTTTAATCTACCCGATCGAATAATGTCTGATATTTTTTATACTAAAAAGAGCAGAAAAAAATATTATTAAAATTAAATAATTATTTCGAAGTCAAGAATCGTTACTTTTTGATTTTTGTAGAACCAATTGATAACTATGACGAGGCATTAATCCGTGAAAGTTCTTCGCACGTGACTTCGATGAAATTTCGCGCGGCGTGCGAAGACTTCTTCGCACGGAAAGGTCGAAGAAACTTTTGCCCACTCGAAAATTTCCGATGCAGTAGAAAATGAAACGACCGATGGGTCCTCCTAATCTGTTATTCGAATTCACGATCCCAAAATAGTCTCTACGTCACTCGGATGGAGTGTCGTCGAGCGAAGTTCTTTTTCACTCTCCTTGCATTCCTTCTTACCCCTTCCGTTCTCCTTTTCCTTCATCTTTATTCATCTCGAGGGCGTTTCGAGTGGCGCCAAAGGTCGTAAGAATTTCGACGGTATTAAGGACCGATGCTAATGAACGACCTTCCACATTTAGAACCCTAATGAGCTCGTGATATGGCAAGTAGATACGCGATTGGACACGATGAGAAGAAAATTCGCGTATGATTTGAGCTGGATGGAATCATGATATAAGAATACAATGTTTCATTGTGCACAATGGCGGTCGAATATAATTTTGGGGCAAATTTTTTATTTATACTGAAAAAAAATACTTAATTTTAATAAATATCTGTTTAAATAGTTCTAAATAAATATTTACTAAATATGAATATATATTTATTTGATACAAAAGCCATTAATTTAACTATAATTTTTTTTATTGAGTAAATATTTATTTAAGTAAATTTTTTTTAATGTGTTAAATTTCTAACGGTTCTATATTGGTTTATAACATTTGGGGCTTATTTTCTGATTGGTCATCGATTGCTCGGAGCGAAACACCTTGTATTCTTACATCATGGAACATACTGCATAAAAATACTAAATACGCGACTGAGAGATTTTCTACCATCTCTTCGCTTCGCGAAGAGCAATGTCGATAGCGGTGATATTTTATACCGCAACGCTGCTGCCTTGTCACGGTTGCAGCACGGAGGAGTAGTAGTCCTCACGCACCTTGAAATGCCAAATACGTACATAGATCTGGAATATAAATTGCGGGAATTGTACATTGTAAGGGAGGAACGTGATAAAAATTTTGTTTGCACGTAAAACGACGAATAAATAAATATAGCTTTTCATAAATAAAGTAGGCTTGACTGAATAGCGATAAGATAAAATAAAACGATCTAATATAGCGTCAAAAGAAAAATTTTTGAAGATAAATATTGTATCTAAAAATATTATTATATTTTTAATTTATGTAAATTAAAATAAATCTTTTAAAAGAATATTATTAAATAAAAAGAAAAGATGAATATTAATTAAATTCGTAAAGTGCGTACAAGATGCATTCACGAAAAATTCAACAGCTATTAATTCGTATCGAATATTGATTAATACTGACCCACTTCGAGGGAGGTATTAGATACTTCCATGCTTTCCGTTTTTATGCCTCGTAAGGCGCACCGGCGCGCCTTCTTTTTCTCATTTTCATCATTCCTCGTGCATGCGACACGGAACGATAATCAAGGAATTCAGAGCGCTACATCGATGTTGATGTGAGAAATATCTACAGGCGCACGAAGCTCGCGCATACGACATCTTCCCCGCGCGTCTCATTTTCCGACAGTATGACGGCCTTTACTCAATCGGATCTGATTCATGACGCCCATCCGATAATCTTTCACGGACGGTAGTCATCGGAGATGCCTCGTAACATCACGAGCGAGAAATCGCGAGATTGGGAAAGTCTGACACATATATCGGAGGCTAAGAATGTAGGTATTAACCTGCTCCTCGAAAGAAACACCGATTGCCCAACGAAAATTCGCGTTACAAAGCCAGAGTTCTTTACATTCGCAACAAGGCGCGATCGCTCATCTCTTCGATATAAGAGCTCATATGAAATCAGGCAGTGCATCGTCTATGCGGAGATTTAAAAATATTAATATTAAATAATAATAATATTTCTCCCTAAATATTTCTCCTTATCTGTCTCATAATATATTGCGATATTTTTAATTACAGGACCTAAACGCCTAAATCTAGGCGTGGCCCAAAATACTTGTTTTACCATAGTTATAATCAATCGACTCATTTCTTTGATTTTTATGATATTTAACTTGATTAAACTCGATGATAGGAATTTACTTATAAATTTGCCTCTGGCTATTTCGGTCACACCTTAAAAGCGACTGAAAATTGTTGACCTTTTAAATATTTCCACGATTAAACTTAATGTAAAGAAATTGTTTACATAATGGCTACTTAAAATCACGTGATCATGGAAATGTAGATCTTCTTACAAGTAAAAAGCAATGAATTTTAGATTACGTAAGATTGTTTCCTTATTTAATCGCTATATACGGTTGCATCTCATAATAAGATAAATATTTATCACATTAAAATTGTGCGTTGGGCACGTAATTTAGAAAATTCTTTTTGCGGAAAGAAAACTTGCAAACTTGAGAAAGTGTAATAGCATATGCGTAGCGAATTTCTCTACGTAATAGCAATATCTGTCTTGCAGAGCAGCTATCGAGGAGATTTTAGAGAAAGTTTATAAAATCATACAATTAAGCAAATCATATAAAATAAAATATAACTAAGCAAATCATATTTAAAAAAAAACATATATTATATTTACTTGTCTATCACTGTCTCTTTCTTTTTCTTTTTTGTAGCAATGTTAGCTATGTCTTTATCACCTGTTTACTCGTCACACTCTATTTCACCTCACGTTCTCTCACTACGGCTTCTCTTTCATTTAGGAAGTTTCCAAATCGCATTAATTCAACAAGCGGCTAAATATATAACACACTTTTCACACACTTAGAACACACTTTGTACAGATAAATGCTATTTTTTTTAATGTTATACTGCTGATTTGTACAGCAATTACAGCGCCAACTTTCGCAATTTTCATTAGGACTGACTTATATTTAACATGTTTAATATTAATTTGTGATAAACAAATGATATATTAGAGAAAGCATTTATTTATCGCGTAATTTCTATTGCAAATTTTTTTGTATTCTTTTCATATTAATTCTTCTATATATATTCTATATATATATATATATATTACACATAGAAAAATATCCGCAAGTAAAAATAAAAGCATAAAAATATTCTCGAAAAGACTAGATAGTTTTCGTTAATTATTTTTCGAAAGCATTTTAATTTAAAAATTATCTGATACTCTGACATTTTTCAATTTAATTATATATACACTGAAAAAAATATTAATCAATTTTATATTAATCAATAAATATTTAGCTGAATACTACCAACTAAATATTTATTAAATATAAAGATATATTTATTTGATACAAGAAATGTGTTAATTTGATTTACAATCATTTTTTTTATTGAACAAATATTTACTTACTGTAAGTAAATGTTTAGTTGGCAGCATTGAACTAAATATTTATTAAAATTAACTATATTTTTTTTCTCAGTGTATGATATACCAACTGCGTAATATCGTCAACTGTGTCAACGAAATCAGCCGCTAGAAAAGATAACTTTCATTCAAACCTATCAACAACATTCAAACGAGCCTCGTCAGCGGCCGAGTTAGAAAGTATCCCCTTTGTGCGTGCAGGCACGTTTCGTATCGACATACTGTGTGTACCGTATTTGGGTCTCGTTTTCACTATCACGGAACAGATGGCAAAATCATGTACGGTGGCCATGCATACATAAAACGTCTCCTTTTTCTCGCAATTCCGCGCAATTCCTCGCGTGCGCTCCTCGAGCGGGTTAGATAACAAGTTTCACGGTACAATAAATATAAGAATCGGGGTTCTCCTACTACACGTGCTCGTCCAATGTTTTCACGCGTACGACGTGAAATGGAGCTCTCTCTCTCTCTCTCTCTCTCTCTCTCTCTCTCCTTTGATTTCGATAAGTTCGTACGTAAAGTGAGCAATCTCGCCCAAATATCAGTGGCAAAGTTTAAGCTGATATGAGTAATTGTTGTTTTAATATCAGCGCCAGACTATTTGATATCATAATTATGCAATGCATGATTTACCCATTTTTCCTCTCTCAAATAAGAGCAAGTTTTGTGTTTCGTCTATTATTAACGTACTTGGTGTAACAAAAGCGTTGAATGGATAAGAATTATCGAGCGTTTGACAAACGTGGATACGTGAGACATGCGAAACTTTTGAGTATGCTATTCGCGACGTCAGGTGATTCCTCGATTTCACAAGGACGTGCTTGATACTTTAATGAATAGAAACTTTCATTGGCAGAAATCGACAGTTTAGACATTAAATCGCAATAAATTTATTTTATTACTAGTAATGTTATATGACTATCAACACTCATATCGATGAAACCTATTGTTACTTGCAAATGGATAAAAGAAAAGTAAAATATATGAAATTTATGTGAGAATAATATAAATAACCAATCTATTTACTATAAAATTCAAGATGAATTTATAGAAAGTGATTTTATCACTTTACTTTTCATGTCACAGATAATTAGAAACGTTGACACTAAAAGAACACGTGAGAAATGAAAGAGGAATTATAGATTTCAAAAGATATCATATATTTTTCATTACTAACAAAATGAAATTTTTTTCTAGAGAAGAGTTGATTTATTTTCCAAATATAACTATTAAAATATCAAAAAATTAATCTATATATATATATCTGTGATTCAAATCAAATAAAAATCTACTATATAAGATGTATTTATGTTTCATCGCCAAAGCATAGTAACGCTTTCTCCACAGAATGCGTAAACATGTTCTATCAATAATGACGCAATTGTACAATAATAAATTAAAATACAAAACGCAACGATCGCTCAATAATATGCACGATTACAAGCTAAGAATTCATGCAGGCATATCCGTCGGCAAGCGCTCGAATTGAACGAAGGACGATCGAAAGGAGAGTGACTTCATTGCCTAAGCCTTCGTTACACTCCAATCGAACGGGCACTTCCTCGCTGTGTCCCGGTCGTGAAAGTATAGTTCTCGCACAGGGAAGTGCACGCCAAATTGACCATGTAAAA
>Ga0157364_1000766_pt1 | contig 24213 bp, 24 predicted proteins | sample AttsexASBM2_FD_111476 | JGI IMG/M metagenome (GOLD analysis project Ga0157364, IMG submission 111476) | Fungus gardens microbial communities from leaf cutter ant in Ribeirão Preto, State of São Paulo, Brazil - Atta sexdens ASBM2 | ecosystem: Host-associated > Fungi > Mycelium > Unclassified ...
CTCACACACACACACACACACACACACACACACACACACACACACACACACACACACACACACACACACACACACACACACACACACACACGCGCGCGCGCGCGCGCGTACCGCATACTATATACGTATACGCACTAACCCATAGTGGATTAGAATCGGCCTATATACTCTACTCACACTACTTTTAATATGACGTGCTTCAATCTTCATTTATTTTAGATTCGTGAGATTTCGTATCGATTCTCGTCCCTTGTCAGAGATTGCATATGATTCGATCTGGAATTATAAAGATTAAAATGGAGTAAATTATGCTTATGGAGTAAAATATGCTCTTATATTTTCTTAAAAATTATTACAATGTTATAGCTTATTTCAAACTATAATTAAATTAATTTTAAATTAATATGATTAACAAACGTTTCGGTATACAAAGCCTTTTTCAGTGTTACAACTCAGCAGGGACGAATATATTTTCCGGCCTGGAAAACTATCAAATTCGACCGGCCCTGATCAAAATCTCTTGTAAGGAAGGGGGGGAGGGAACAAAATTCCATAATATATTAAAAAGGAACATCTATTAGTAAATAAACAAAATAAATTTTTCTCTTTGATACTATTATATATTACAAAATTAAAATATATAAATATAATAATAAATAATATAAATAATAAGGAACAAAAACAAAAAATTGTTATTAAAGTATTGCCACAACTTAATAAATTAAAATAATTTACTGAAAAAAAAACTTTTTCAGTAAAGTACTTTGCACTGCCAGACTGTTAATAACTTCATAATTATCAATTTCATTTAAAATCGATTTTTCTATGTTCATAATCATAAAAGATTCCAGTCGGTTATCCGTTAATTTACTTGTTAATCTATTTTTTATGTACTTAAGAATTGAGAATGATCTCTCACATTCTACTTGTGATATTGAAAGTGTTAAAAGATACTGATATGCTGTAGCAAGTGCAGAATACGCTCCTAGAAACATGTTGTACTTTAAAATTATTGCAGCATCTTGCACAATTTTTGCAATTCTTGCAAGTATTTTTTTCCTTTTTCCATACTACAAATTTCAGCATCATGAACCTCTACATAGTTTAGTAAATAGTTTAAATTATCAGTATTATCTGTGTCATCTAAATTTGGATCATAATTTATTTTATACCTTCCAAAGTTAATTTCAATTTTTCCCAGTTGTTACAAAATTTACAAGTTCCTCTTTTAACTTTGAAGAAGTTGCAGAAAAATTGTACTTTATTATTTTTGCGGACAAATAATTCATGCAGTTATCTGATAGATTTTTTTTACTGCGTATTTCTTCAAAATGATTAGAGTCTAATATTGCTAGATCCCTGCATATATCCATATTTTTCAAAAATCTTTTGCTCATAGGCAATATCTGTTAATACGTTGAAGATACGTAGATATTTAAAATTTTTCTTTTGCAGTTTGTAGTTGTTAGTCAAATGCTTTTTTAAAAAAATTTTTTACACTTCTCCGACGCATTTCAAAGAATTGTTCTTGAATGTCTATATTTCTTGAATAGAATTCTGATTTAGCCCACTCTATAAATACTTTTGTTGCCTCTTGGATAGAGATAAAGTCTGGATAAGTCTCTCTAGGTAGACCTAAGTTGCTTAATAGCAGTCTCAATCATATGATTAGATTTAAATAAGTCTAAATCTTTGGTCTGCAAATATCTTGATGGACGATCCAGTTATACTAAAAATTTTTTTAAATATTTGCGCCAGTATTATATTCTCATATTTCAGTAGACCATCTTTATGATTTTTAGTTATGATTCTGGCTTCAGGATTAATTTTAGTATTATTTTCAATTCTTTATAAAGCGTAAATGACATTAACATAAACTACTTTTGGATTTATTTATTAAACTCTCCAAACATTTTTTTTAATGCTGTTTCCTTGGCCCACTAACGAGTTGCGCTAATACTCTGTACCTTCTTATGTTTGAAATCATTAGAACTAAATTCCCAAATGTTCAAACGTTGATACGATTTTTTAAAAAAGGAGGTTATCGAATTTAATAATGAAAAAAATGAAGCACTCTTTATGTTTGTTTTCAGCATATCACATAGTACTAGGTTTAAAATATGGCTATAACATCAAATATGCACATGGTTTGAGTTGTGAATTTGCATTTTCATAGAAAAGTTGTATTCGCCTTGCATATTGGCCGCACCGTCTGTTGAATTTGCAATACAATTTTGGGGACTTAAATCATGCTTTGTATGTTTAATATGATAGTTCCAAAACCTTTTCCAGTTGTGTCGACACATTGAACCACAGAAAATAATTGTTCGATAATATTTCCCATATACATATCTGCAATAAATTAAATAAGTAGAATAAAATTGAATATTACAATAATATATAATATATTTTAAATAATATATAATATATTTCATTGTATTACCTCATCACAATCGAACATTACTCTCTTGTGGAAATATCTTGCATAGAATCTTTCAATGGAGAATATTCTGGCTTCTAATATTTCCGCTAACATTTTTTTTTCATCATTTTCGTTATAATAGAAATTATTGAATTTAATGATGTTTTTGATAGAAATGTTAAAAAATTATCAGTTCGTGTATTCCTTTTTTTCATGTGTTTTTTTGCTGCGTTCGATGATTATATCTAGATGTTTTTTTAAAATCGTGTCATGTTTAGATAACAATAAGGTAATTTCTAAAAAATTTCCATGATCTATATTTTCATTTTCTAACGAATATGCAGCCTCATTTAAATTTCCTTTGTAAGAAAGACTTATTTTACCAATGAATTTGATGACGTTAATAATAAATATCTAATATTTGTCGATTGTTCGTTTAACTTGTTGATTGTACTTATGGGCATACTGATTAAATAATAACTTATCTATGGTCCTATTTTTAAAATGCATAAAATGAATCACAATTATTTCCGTGTATCGTTGTTTGTTCGTGTTCATAGATTCTCTGATACACATGTTTCCAATTCTTCATGCTACATTTAGAATTAAAGCTGCTTGTTTCTCTGTTCTCAAATGTCAAACACACCGAACAGAATAAAGTTTTTTTTGAGGAACTATAAGTTAACCATATCCTATTACTTTCATTTTCTTGTTTGAATACTTTATCAATTTTGAAAGGTAATCCTTTTTGACTTTTTGGAACTATAGGATGGTGACTAAAACATATTCAGTTCCATAGAATCCGATCTTTTAAAAAAGTTGTAGTCATCTAAATCTGGCTCATGTAGAATTTTTTCTACTTTCTCCTCTCTTCCCCTCCTCTTTTTCGCTATCTTACTTCTTTAAAAGAATCATTAACACTAGTAGATTTTATTTCCTCGTTAGTTTTTTTGATTTTTTCAACTCTAGCAGTATCTAAGGATTCTAAGGCATTACAGGTCGAAGAAAAATCATTTTTCTCATTTTCAGATATTGGGGTTTTAGAAAACATATTTGTTAATGTTTTATATGATTTTGCTTCATCCATCATTCTTCGCTTTTTTCTCTCCTTTTCTTTCTCAGCCTTTGGCTTTGGTTTTAGAGCTTCCTTTATTTTTGTCCATACTATTGAAACAGTTTGACACATGTTAAGGTCGATAAAATATCGACTGGCAAGTGAATCAGTGATCGAGATTGATTGAGCGGGATGATTGTAATATGTGATGTCAAACTGTTCAAGTGGCTTGAGGCGAATGGCGCTCAGAAAAGATTAGAATGACTGACACAAGTTGCGACTTTTATCTTCTTGTCATTGTCGCTCTAATCTTTTCGAGCTCATGCGCCGCGAGTCAATCAGTACATGATTCAGACCACGTGATAAATTGGCGACTCTCTTATTATAAGCTCTCTAATTTTCATAAATATGCACTCTCGAAAAAGAAAATAACGTGAAATTTATAATAAACTTTATTTATACTATTAATGTGTTCATTAAAAATAAATCATAATTCACGTGGACAGTGGGGTCATGAGAAATGTCCGATGTGCGGACAGCGCTTGGGTTCGGGCAGCTACGATTTTGGCATTAGCATTCGCGCTTCGCGCTATTCCGTCTCGGGCTGGTCTGGATCGGCTCGAATCCGACTGGCTCTTCGGGATTTTTCTTAACTTCCCGATTGTCCCATCCGTGCCTACAACGCAAAGATACAATCTTAAATTAACGAATAAAATATAACGGATACAATGAAAATTTAAAAACCATTAATGATGAAGTGTCAAAATATTAAAAAATATGAAAAAAATCAAATATGTATCCCACCAGATGACAATAAGCTAGGAACATTTGATACTTCGGTCAACAGTAGATTAATTATGTTCATTAATAAAATAGATTTGCCACATTTCTCGGTTAAGATCGAGAATCCAGTTTGTCACAGACTTGTATCAAACGATTTGAGAATTCTTTAATTATGAGTATTTTATGATATTCTGTAGAACAAATAGATTTATTAAGATAATATTAGGTGTGGGAAAAAGTTCGTGGCGTTTTTATAATGCCATCTAACGGGAAAAACTCCACGAACTTTTTTCCACACCTATTATTAATGTGAAAGGAAGTACAGAATCAAATAATAACTTAATTTAAATAAATACTTTATATAAATTATTTTATATAAATAAAGTAATTTATATAAAATACTGTAATCTAAACTCTCAATCAAAGATCCGGTTAAGTACAATAAAGATACTGACTGTTGCTCGTTTGAAAATTAACTGATGTGAAGTGTAGGTCAAATAAAAGTAAGTCAATAAGATCGAATGTAAAAACAAGTCTGTTCAAAATTGTGACCATTTATGTTCTCGTATATCGTCTGTAAGTATGTTAAAATAAGAGTTATCCAATAATTCAGTATCTTTCATTAAATTTAAACCATTTTTTTGTTCTTTAATATGTATCTTTTCAGAAATATTTCTTTTACGATAATTCTTTTCAAAATCAAGAATACTAACTTTTTCCCAATCAAAGTCATGATTAATTTCTGTGATATGTTTCGAGATTACTAAGTACTTGGACTGGTCTACTATAATTTCACATTATTGCGATGTTCTTTAATTCTTGTCTGCAATTGTCTCTTCGTTTGGCCAATATACGATGCATCACAGTTATTACAATTTACTTTATATATGACATTATTTTTATCATGTTGATTTTTGTCCTTATGAATCTTTTATTATGTTGATTTTTGTCCTTATGAATCTTTAATAAATTTATTAAGCTTGTTTAAGCACCTATAGCCAATTAAAATTGTTTTTGGATTTTATTAATAGACTTAGTAATTTTATTAGAAATAGATCTTATGTATGAGAAAATCATTATCTCTCTCAAAACTCCAGCAATATCAACGTTATCTGAATTATGTTATTATCTGTCGTTATCTAAATTATATTATTAATCATCGTGGATTTTTTACAAGCCAAACTTTTGATCCCTTTGTTAATATAATAAAAAATCTTTTTTAATGGAAACGTTATCCTTCAAATTCTTTATTATAAATTCTGTCTTCTTATTATAGAATGTAGAATTTGACAATAAGATCGCTCTATCAACTAAGCTATGTGTTCCCTATCTTATGACATGTGGAATGATTCGAATAGAACGATAATACCTACCTGAGAACGTTTTATGGTACCAATCTAAAATAATAGTATTGTCTTTATTGATGACCGATAAATCCAAAAAATTCAGACAATGGTTTTCCTCATATTCAATAATGAATTTAAGTCTATCATGCTGTTCATTAAATGAATTTAAAATTTGAGTGACCTTATCTTTAGATGTAATCATAAAGACATCATCAACATATCTAAAATATGCAGAAACTCGAATTGTAAAGAATTTAAACACTTTTTCTTCTAAATCCTCCATGACATATCAGAAATGTTAGAGGTAAAGAGGAACTCATAGGTGTGCCAAAAGTTTGTAACTAATCCCTAATGTAATTAAAAGTAAAATATGTCGATGTTAAGACAAATTTGACCATATTACCATGAATTCATTCTTTGGTATGTTTGTGGCACCTTTAATGGAGTCCCACTTTTCAATCAATCCATCCAGTGGAAATCCAATGGAACATTAGTGAACAGAGAAATAATCTAATAAAATCACTATCTTTGTTTTGTCAATCGTCTTTCCAATTAATTTTGAAATTAATACTAATTAATTGTGAAATTCAAAGCTATTTTTTATTCTACTCTTTGCAGGAGGAATATTCTCAGAGATAATATTTTAAATAAACAGCTAACGAATATAAAGTTGCGTTGATTGAAGAAATAATAATTTTAAAGGAAACATCTTCCTTGTGTATTTTTGGCATATGCCTTTGACAAGATGAGAATCACTTGACCGAAGATTCCACAATTCCTTATCTGAAATGAATCTCTTCTGATGCCATTTTTTTAAATGTATTATTCAGATTTCTTCCAATCGCCGGATTTTTTAAACCATCAAATATGGATCAGAATCTTTAAATAGTTCAATAATCTTATTATTATAAAAGGCATCGTATCCATGGCTACAGTTACATTGCCCTCCGCTCGTGTGAAAAGTATATCCTTATTATTATTACACCATTATGTCGTTAACTTCATCATCTTATTAATTTTTCTATCATGATTATTCAAGTGTGGATTGTTATGGGGAAACTGATGAAATTCAGGAATGGCGATGTTCCTGACTAATGTTTTGATATCAATTCTAAGTTATTGCAATTGGAGCAGCTTTCAATATCTTTGATGAATTCTCTGATTGATCTCTTTATTGGAATCTGGGAGATTAAAATTGCTATCCAATTGTAACAAATTTGTTACATATGCAAGAATGCTTGTCTCATTTAAATTAACGAACTATTTTTTGTTATGATGATTAATGTTCTAATGATTAAAAGAAATGCCTCTAAATTTGTCAAATTCGATATTGATGGTGAAGATTCATTAAAGATTCATTAGAATCAATCAAAGAAATTGTTACGTCCAAGCTCCGCGTGCATGAAACTAAAGGGGTGAACGCAACAGGAACCGAATTATTAGATTGATTTGGTCATGTCCAGACTCCGGACTGCAAGGGAACCGTGGAGAAGGCAAATCGGAAGACACTTCACTTTGTCTTGTGGCTTCTAACGAGCTGGGAGTCAAACGGAGGACCAAATGAAAACCGCAACTCGTGCTCCGAGTCGGACATACTTTTAATTTAAAATGCCCAAACTAGATCAGAATACCGGGAGGGCGTACTTTAACACCAGATAGGCCGATGCGTCCATATGACCTGGCTTTCGATCATAGAACTTAATCCAAGTGATCGGGGAGAGGTCAAAGTGCAATCACGGGACAGCTTACAATAAATACAAGGAGAGGTTTGTTAAATTAACAAACGAGAGTTTAATTTAACAGTACTATAATCGAAGCAATATTTGGAGATACATTTTCCTTAGGTATAAAAATACAATTCTTTATTCGGTAATGTGTTTGCGTATAGATTTATGCTGTGTAAGTGTGTGGTACTTTCTGACAGAAAGGAGGAGAAAAACGGAATAAAAAAAGGAGGATCATCATAAGAAAAGAAGGTAGAAAGTCGAGGAAAGGGGAGCGAGAGAGGATACGGAAACGGAAAAGTTGGCTCTTTCGATTCGGACCATGACTCGGTTGGCCTGAGATAGGTGTGAAAACGTCGTGAAAAATTAATTGGCCAATATTATGGAAAAGAAAGGGGACGGGATCGGTAGTATAATCATTAATGATAAGATCGATGTCGGTAGGAGGAATCGGTGGATAATTCACATAAAGGCGAAGGTACTGGAATTCGTCCATACGTATCCTGCTAGACAACAATAAGTTAGGAAAATTTGAATACTTCAGTCAATAGTAGATTCAGTCAATAGCTTATTGTCATCTGGCGGGATACTTATTGACGTTCGAATTTTTTATATTCTTTTATATTTTTTTATATTTTGATACTTCACCATTGATAGTTTTTAAATTTTCATGGTATCCGTTATTCTTTATTCGTTAATTTAAGATTGTATCTCTGCGTTATAATACTGAAGAAGGCTTTGTAAGCCGAAACGTTTGTTAATTTTATTAATTTAAAGTTAATTTAATTATAGCTCGAAATAAGCCATGACATTGTGTCAATTTATAAGAATTTAAATTTCTTGACTTAAAATTCGGACCGACAGTCGCATTGCTTGTGAAACAGGTGTTACAGCGTTCCTACGAGACCCATATTCCAGAACAAAGATACGTTCGATTCGTTCCATCCTCTTCCCACGAATACATGCGAGACAAAGTGTCTGCTCTAATGTCCTTCCATGCTCCATTCTTCTTTCTCTAAATCTATCCATATATATGATCGGAGCAATGGACGTAACAATATATATATATATATATATATATATATATATATATATATAAAACTATTATAAAAATGAAAAAATGTTAACATTATCTGTAGCTGTCATATTACAATATAATATAATTTGCCATTCATATTTCATTTTACCATATATAATGATTAAAATTATTTTATATATAATGATTAAAAATGTTATATGTGAACCGTGCTTGTGAGCGACGATACAACTTCGTCGCATTACTTGCCGGTACTTAGAAAGACTCCATTCCAAAATAAATGTAGGATCTTGATAGCTCGATAAATATTCAGTTATTAGAGCTTTTTATTAAACAAGTTAGACGCTAGGCAGAAAGTGTGTTCCTCTTTCGATAGTTTTTGTCTACTCTAAATTAGTAGCTTGCAATTAATAAATGAAGAGAGTACAAGATAAAGAGAGCGATATGTGGTAGATCATATATACGGCATTAACCTATACAAGGATGAGCTGATGTTTGACAATAAACATTTCGATGTGGATGACGCGGACAATATAATTACCGACGGCGTACGATATGCCGGTATATCCGGTTGTTACGAATTGACTTTCAAGAGAATTCCCGACGATCTCCTCTACATGGAAGACGATATGAACAAGTATATGCTGCTGTACAAGAGCATGCTACGAACGCGCATAAACACAAGATCAATCGCAGGGCCGATTATTGAGTAACAGGAGATACAAGTACAAATATGTAATCGCGCCGTTGATGTCGATCACACCAAAGAAACAGAAAAAGAAATCTGGAAAGGGATTATCTGCGCAATGATATTGAATGACAACGCGATCGATACGTGCACTGATGATCCCAACGAGCTGATGGATCGTCTACGATTGCTCAACGATTCGTATCGAGCAAGCAACAACGCTTACGACAACGAGATGCTGTCGATCATCGAGGAACTTCGCGAAGCCAGTCTTATTATAAATTAAATCGCGTATCCATGAAACGAATCAGTCGAGTGAAACCATCGAGAAAAAATATATTATTTTCTTGTACCCTGTGTATTACGCGTCGAATCATGAAAAAGCGATCTGAGAAAAAGAGAGAAAAAATTAGCTCCGAGAGACGTCGAGGAATTGCATGTTCTGGCGAGAAGAAATTTTCCGCGAAGACGCGTCATAGTCTAGGGATACGACGATCTGTGGCAGGCGGATATCGTTGAGATGCGATCGTATTCGTATTCAGGCTTCAACAGAGGTCATCACTACATACTCATCATCATCGAAGTGTTGAGCAAGTACGCCGTATCACTCAAGAGCAAAGGTGGAAACGAGATGGTTCACGCAATTGCTAAAACCGTTCGAGAGAGTGGAAGATGTTTAAAAAATTTACAAACGGATATGGGGAAAGAGTTCTATGCCGATGTGCAGAAAATCTTGAAAAAACATGATATTAATCATTATTCCATGTATTCGACGTTGAAAGTGTCAGTGGCGACATGTAGAAGACGTTTACGCTCAATGGCAATTACAAGTGAGTTGACGAACTGCCGCGTCTTGTGTCAGATTACAACGCGCGTAAGCATCGCACGTGACCCGCCGACGTAACTTCCACGATCGCCGAAAAATTCTTAGACACAGTGTACAACGCGATAAAGATTGCGAATCCTGCAAAATTCAAAGTAGGCGATTCAGTACGCGAGCAAGTACAAGACGATTTTTGAGAAGGGTTACACACCATATTGGATCACCGAAGTATTTACAATCGTTAAGGTGCAATGTACCAAATGTAACCTATTTAACATATCGAGGATTATCGCGAAAAATCCGTCACTGGAGCGTTTTATGAGCACGAGTTGCATCGCGCTACTCATCCGGCGTGTAGTACTCATTCTCGTGGAGAAAGTACTGCACAGGAAGGGAGACAAGGTATCAAGTGGCTGGGATTTGATGGATCGCACAATTTATGGATACGCAATGTTATTTGAAAAACAATGTTATTTGATAAAATTTTGATTCATATATTTTATTTCTACATATAAAAAATATAGCAATATAAATATATAGCAATATAAATATATAAACGTGTAAAATATTTTTTTTATTATTCTTTCTATCTTCTTTTGGAGTATACGGATATGAACGTGCGATACATAAAATGAAAAATAATAGTAATATATAATAAATGGTACTACATAAAACATAATAGTAATACTTATAAATATAAAAAACATTGTGTGTAAATTATGATAATAGTACATAATATTTAATAACACATAAATGATAAAAAATATGGCATACATAAAATGTAAATTGAAATATTAGTAGTATATAATACTTATATAAATGTTAAAAACATACGATATGTATTATATGAAAGTACAATAATCGTAATACTAATAATAATAATAAAATGCTATTACATAAAAACATACTAATAATACTTGTATAAATGCAAAAAAAAGTGTGTATAAATGTAAAAAAAAATTACAATAAGTAGTACATAATAATAACATATATTACTTAAAGCTATCTGCCAATGCCCTCATGGTAACGTCTCCAGCGAGTCCGGTACAACATATCGTTTGTCGTATGGACTCAGAGTGATTTTCGATTCGGATATCGTGTATACCTCGTGTAATTTAGATCGTATACACGATTGACGATGAGTCATTTCTCTTCAAACACCGCATGTAATTATCGTCCGCGCTACGACGTTATTCTTTACACCTTTCGCCTTTTTAGTATCCTTCTTGCCATCCACTCTCACCGCGTACATCTTCGCTCTTAGTCCAATGAATTCGAACATTATCACACCATTATTTTCATCCTTCATCAAGCTGGTTATTTTTTTGTTCGCGAGAGGCATATCATACATGTTGTCTGCCGAATAATCTCTCGTGTCGAATCTATCATGTCGATATCGCGTTTCATAATTTCGTAAACGTCCTCGCATTCTATATGGTAAATAAGACTGTCCGTGTCGGTGTACATGATCTTGCATTTGTCGCGAAACAGTGGTAACATATACTCGTTGTGAAATTCATACAAGCAGACTTTCGATATGTCGAGTATGCACATATTCACGTAAATCGGCTTGTCGAACTTTACTTCGAGTTTGCACATTTCGACGACGATCAAATTTTCCGTAAAGACACTGCGGCTATGAAAATTCGGTTTCACAATCATTGCCTCCGCGCTGTATCGTCTATCTCATTTTGTTATTAATTTTACATTAACGTGATTGCTCACATTTTCCATGGTCTTACCGAATACTGCGTTGTTCATTAGTTTATACAAATTTTTTTCAAAATCGTTTTTTGCGCGCGTTCTAAATTGTATTGAGTTCAATGTAATTGCGGAGCCATAGAGATTGAGCGAATTGTAGCACCCAGTGAATCTTTGTTACGCGAAGATCGTGACGAGTACCATACATTGTTGCAGGTTGCGATAGTGGATGATGTAACGCTGCTTATCGTACAACGTCGAGAAGTTTATCTTCGCGCTTGCCAGTTTATCACGCGTTGGGCCGAAAGGTAGATCAGTGTATCGGTCATGTAGATGCTGCGGATACTCGAGATCAATTTCGAGAGTATAACCGGTGGAGCGATCGCGCTCACGTCAAAGTTCGCAACGTCTTCGACCCATCGAAATTCGGCGTATTGCAAAGGTTTACACATCGCCCATCCATATAGATTATTCACATTGTAGTACATCAAGTACGACGACGATTTCAATGGATCGAATGCATGTACTTATTATTAGTGTGCGCGATTTGCTGGAATTTGACTGAGACCGCCGCGTATACCGCGCTCGATGAACATGACCATATCAATGTCGGTGAGCAACTCGAATCTTACACGCGTATGTTTCAGCATGGCGTCCCACGTGAAACCTGGCAATGTATAATAATGCGCGGGATCGAGACAATAACTCGCGACGCAACTATTGCGGAAATTTTCAAAAATATCAGCTAATAACAAGATATCAGTTTTCAAATACAAATCACTGTACTCGCCGAGCGTTGAATGGAGAATCGCTGCCATACGTTCACGGCGTGAGCGTAATCGCTCTCGGATATGGTATCGCCTGTCAACGAAATGAAAAATAATTCATGCGATAGTAAGCACGTGTCCTTTAATTTTTCGATGCAGTCAATGTACTCGTACGGAAAGATATCTTTTCGTGAGAGAAGATCGAAATCCTCCGCGCTGAGCTTGCAAAATTCGGAACGTAGAATTTTTAATTTATCTTTGTCGAGATACGACGCCAATTTATCGAGACTTGCATTTAGAAATTTGAAAGAATCAATGAATCTTAATTTTACATTTTTCTGAAAATTCTTTTCATTTTTATCGTTGATGCTATCGACATGTTTAGTGAATGAAATATATTTTCTTTCGTTATCGGTACATCTACATGTCCATCGTATGCGGTAGCAATTTCCTTAATTATAAAATGGATGTCATAACCCGATAAATTGTGAAATGCGATCGGAATATAGAACGAATTTTTATAATTTAAGTGACAATTTGAATGCGCTGGACCGCGGTATCTACCGGTGAGATAACAATGATCACGAACTCGCGTGTCGTCCGACGCGAACGGTTTCTCACAAATATGATATCGCGTCGCGTTATTACATTGTTCTTTCGATAATATTTTCATGGGCATATTAGCGGATACGATATTTTTTAATCGATGCGCCAAATCATTGAGTTGTCCCGCAAACCACGTTATACAGTCTTCATCGCGACGGAACCGATGTGACGATGTGTCATCGTACGAATGTCGCACGTAGTATCCTATACTAAATATTTCGTGCTGTTGATACGTATGTACGTATACGATGATGCATCTTCTCTATCGGATTTTGTTTTCCGTAGAATACACTCCAAATCAGCATAGATGATGAATGGGACGCGCTCCTTATTATAGCTCCTTATTGTTTCCAAATTCGAGCCATCCATGTTTGTCATCCATGCTCGACAGTCTGATCGCGCAATCGTTGATCTTCTGACAATCCATTGCGTGCGATTGCAATTTTTCATTCGTACTAAAATAATAAAAGCATCTGTAAATAATATAGAAATCATTTTTCACTATTTCTTTTTACTGTTTTTTTTTAAATATTGTTTTTTTTATAAATTTTTCTTATTATACTTACCGATCGCAGAAAAAAAACTTCTTGTTCTTGTTTCTAATAATTTGCGAACTTACGAGACGCGATAGATTTTTTATCCACGCAAAGTGTCTAATGCTGTCATTGTGTGAATCTTGTACGTACAAGAGGTTGACATGCTTCTCCTTCTTGTTATCGGTGAATCGCAGAAGAAGAATCTGTCCATTTTCAATGCCATATACATTGATCGTCATCGCGTTCAATCATTCGAATTTAGAAATGTCTTTTAAAGTCATTGGAAACTCAATGTTTGTGAGATTCAATATTGTCGTATACAATATTGCGGATACGATAACTCTAGCTCCGTATACTTTTCAGCTGGATATAGAGCGGTGACCATCGATTACGCGAAGCACGCATTGTGCATCGTACGCACACTGATCACCGCTTGTTTCGTCGTTATTTCCCGCGTCACTTTGATATGACATCCCGCACGCATGAAATTTAATTTGTTCATATTGATAGTCAAATTCAATATACGTGACAATGCCCACTCACTATTGCGTTCCTGGAACTCTTCGAGCGATATTAGGGTAAACTCGATGATGTGCTGCTCACTCGCGGAAATCGGTGTATCGGTATATTTCGCTGTTCTTTGTAATTATGCTCTTATTAGCACATTTATTCTTCACAAACTCACCGTTGAACGCGGTGTTTACTTTTACACTACCGTGTCTTTCTACAGCGTCTCGCACTCGCTCTAGAATTACATTACCAGCGTCTTCTAAAAACTGCTGTGGCTCGATGTGATTAGAGTTTATCACCACACCTGTCAATATACGGCTTTTAAACTCGCCAGACAAGAGATCGTTCGTTGCCACTCGCGTACTCATCACCAATGTGCACGAAACGTCGCTCCAATTGCGACTTTGTACCCGCGAATCGCGCGATCCTCGCCACCGCGGATTGTCTGTGTCCAACGGCGAGGCGCGATCGCTTGGCACGACAAAGTTCTTCGAGCTGCTTGATGTACTCGTCGCATCGTTGCAGCCACGTGAAACACTCCACTAGAGTAGCGACTTGGCCGCACTGCTCCAGCAATTCGCGTTCCACTTGCTTATGATTTTCCATGTCTTTTTTTTATTTTTTTTTTAGATCACATAGCACTCTTACATTTGCACGTGACTCGTTCACACACGTTGCAGCACCATTTTACATTTAGAATGTCATAATATTTTATCACCTTGGTATTACATTCGTCTACTAAAATGCATTCTTTACAGGGGTAGCATAATTGGTTACGCATATACTTATCACACAAGTCATGAGAATATTTTTTTAGGATTCTTCTCGCGGTCGTAGTATGGCATCACTAACTTGTTATCCTCACTTCAACTTCTCACCATCCGCGGGAATCTTAATACGCCTGCAGCTATATTGAATCTTTTCTTCACTATTCATTCAGTGATAACACTGTTCTTTTATTAAATCGAAAGTTTTGTACCAAAATCTCTCTTCGAAGTCAATGTGCACGTTTTGTCTCCTAACCGTCCTAACCGTCAATATTGCTTTTCGTTATCGTCATTGATGATGACTCCCTGTTTCGCACCACGTGTATTATCGATCATTATCGTAAGAACTGCACTGGCGATATTCGCGCATCTTTGTTTCTCCTCCGTGGATCATAGTCTTCAGGCACTTTTTTCGCATTCATTTTCGTTCGCAATACCATTCACAATATTGTTCATAATGTGTTCTTTTTTAATGTGGACACGAGAATATACTGCACAAAAACCCTCTGCAATTCATGCACAACTTGCCATCTAGCCTACCGAAAGAACCAGTCTTATGCTCCCTGACATGATACATCGTTAATGTCAGCTATACGAATCATGCTATGCATACGATAAAGCACCCGTTGTATAATAATTGTGGATCATACAGTGCTTAATACGAGCATTCACGGATTTCTAAAGCCAACATGAATTTTTTTACACGATCGATTTCATACTCGCTCATATCACTAGTATAACCAGTATCGTTGGATAGCATTTCTTTGTCGGAATTTTGATCCTTTATCTCTTCAAAATCTACTTCCTTTTCTTCGAACACTTCAAACACTCCCTCTCTGATATTCGCAAACTGTTCCGGATCCACGTTTTTAATGTACTCGACTACGTTGGTTATGTTCTCAACGTTCGCATGATGGTTATCCATACTTTTTCCATTATTCTTAATTATCATTAATCTCAATAACCGAAGCGACCGATTCGTTCGTCTTCCAGGACACCAACTGTGGAACTGAGCGCTTATAACATATTATATATTTCATTTGTGACTTCTTTGTCCCTTTGCCTATTGGGCCACACTTTCTTTAAAAGTAAAAGGCAGCAGCGGTTCTGGTTTATAATTTTCACATCTCATTAGTATATTTATATAAATAGCTTCTCTTAATATGTCACCGATCTGACAGTGTATATAAACAGTATATATAGCTTTTTTTCATTCGATCGTAAAGTAATCTTCGATTGCGAGCGATAAGACACAGATCGAGTAAAAGAATATATACATCGAAAATCGATCGAATGGGGCCAGGGGTACCGTCCTTTGTCACCAGGTCCACTAAGTCCACCATCATCAAGGGAAAAAGCGAGATATTGGGAATGTCTTGATGAAAAAGCATCAAAATCGCCAACATGTTCCTCATCATCAATATCATCAATGCCATCAAAATATAAGCCATAAGATATCACGGTTTAGACTAGTGCATTTTATTCTCGGAAAAAGCGAATAGTCAAAAAAATTTTTCGTTTTCTTTTTCCAGAAAGCGCTGCTAGCGATGTTCGAATCATCGATTGCATTCGAATGCTGTTAAAAAAAAATATAATATATAAAAAAATGAGAAAAAATCTATGTAATAAGTGTAATGTGAATAAAAAATTTTTGTTTGCATTTATTACATATGTATTTTCTTTTATTCTCATCCTTTATCTCGATGCACTAATAAAAAATGTGAGCTCTTATTATCTACACATTTTTGGAGAGAACGATGAGATGACGGGTAGCGGGCAATGGCGGCGGTCGAAAAAAATAGCGGAATGTCATGTTTATGTTATGTAAAACACTCCGGAGATCTTATGTTTACATAAACAGTGATAGCGCCGGGGCCTTCCCGTGACTTCCCCCTCCCTGCACCTACGAGTACCATCCGCGCCAAAGTAATAACAAGGAGAGTTCTAGATCATGGGGCTAGAAGGGGGCGTGGGGCGCGGGGGGTACTCGTAGATACGGAGGGAAAGGCGCGGGGTCCTCGGCGCTATCGGTATTTATATGTTATGTTTATATGTTCTTATGATACGTGATGCCACCATGTTGTGACATCACGTATCATTGAGAACCGCCACTCCGCCGCCGTCGCCGTCACCGCGTCCATCCCAAATATGTCGCCATACTACAATATGGACAAGATGTTTTGTCTAGGTGATACATCATTGATGTGTTCTTACAGTTCTTTCTTTCAAAGTCAGAAGAGTCGATAATGATATTTATCTAGGAAGAAGTCTCTGTGAGATCGATGACACATCGCGATGCATTAAGAGAGAGGCACCGATAACGATATTTTTTTCTAAGAAGAGATCGTGACACGTTGTCACTACTGCAACCCAATAGGGATGGTAGATAAAGAGACAAAGAAGTCACAAATGCAATATATATTAGGTGTAGTAAAAAGAAATCCATTTTTTTTTCCATTCAATTTCATGTAAAAATAATGGATTTCTTTTTACTATACCTAATACATAAGCGCGTGGCACCTCAAGCGCGTTGGCGCCTTTAAAGATTACTGAATCGATCGCAATAAGTATAATGCGAAAAGTAGAGTGACCATTGTTGAAGATACTGTGATGGTGTGAATGCAGACAAGTTATTTGAAGCAATGGAAATAGAATTTGGTAACATAATAGACGATGTAGAAATCGAGAAAATCAGAAACGTTGAGGACATGGATGTAAAATACAAGAATATCAAAAACGCAAATATTAAAGACGAAATGTTCGAAGTGCTTGATGAAATGGAAGTAGACTTTGAGAATATAATGGACCAAGAGTGAAAAAAGGCTATTCGACGATAGTGGATGTGCTAGTGATATGAGCGAGTATGAAATTGATCGCGTAGAAAAATTTGTGCAGCCTTCAGAAGGCTGCGTACAGTGAACGCTTATATTAACCACTGTGTGATCCACAATTATTATACAATATGTATTAAAGAGCCTGTTTCTCTCGCGTGACAGAAAGTGTATCCACGGTTACGAGACAAATATTACGAGGATGAGTATGAAAAGAGTTCCATATTGGTAGAATAGAAATGTCAATGTAATAAAGGATGATTATTATTGGGTGAAGAAAATCGCAGATAAAAGCCAAGGTTGGTGCATGTGCATTAAGATTCCCGCGGGTAATGAAAAATATATCGAACTGCTAAGTATTGACAATATATGGATGGAGTTTTGTGATCGCGATCTTGCACTAAAACTGTTTTTCAATAGATGCGACGAATAATGCTTTGAGTGCGAACAGTGCACTTTCGCAAACGAACATAATGAAAAGGTGTTAGAACGTTATGATATTCTAGATATATCACGGCATAGCAACGTGTGTGAACGTGTTAAGTACTTCGTGAAAGAGTGCGATGTGATCTAAAGACTGTGAAAAGACATAGAAAATCATGAGCGAGCTGATGAACACGAACTGTTGGAGCAGTGCGGCCAAGTCGCTACTCTGGTGGAGTATTTCGCGTGGTTGCAACGATGCGTGGATACGACGAGTGCATTGAGCGGCTTGAAGAACAAGCGTCTGCACCTCGCCGTTGGACACAGACAATCCGCGATGACGAGGATCGCGCGACATCAATTGCAAAGTCGCAATCGGACGTTTCGTGCACATTGGCGAATACGTGAGTGACAACGAACGATCTCTTGTCTGACGAAAGATGGACGCCGCGTTCGAGAGTCGTGTATAGGTACGATGATAAACTCTAATCACATCGAGCCGTAGCGGTTTTTAGAAGACGTTGGAAATGTAGCTCTAGAGCGAGTGCGAGATGCTGTAGAAACACACGGTAGTGTAAAAGTGAACCGTTCAATGGTGAGTTCGCGACGAAAGATAAACGTGCTAATAAGAGCATAATTACAAAGAAATATATCGATGCAGTGATATGCGCATGTAATACGAGCGACACGTCGTCGAGCTTATCCTAGCATCGCTCGAAGAATTTCAGGAACGTAACAGCGGGTGCGCGTTATCGCGAATCCTCAATTTGATGACTGTTAATGTGAATAAAACTAAATCCCCTGCGCGCGAGACGTTACATCGAAGTACCGCGAGAAATTATACTTAAGAAAACGGGGATCAACGTGCATTTGATGAACAATGCGTGTTTCGCATGGTCGGTAATCGCTGCTTTATACCCGGCTAAAAGTCATGTGAATAGAAAATCGTCATATCTGCATTACATGACAGTGTTGAATCTCACGGATATCGAATTTTCCAATAACGTTCAAAAACATTTCTAAATTCGAGCAGTTGAAGCGACACAGTGTCGATCAATGTGTATTGAAAATGACCAGGTCTTTCCTCTGCGATTCATCGATGACAAGAAGGAGAAGCACATCAATCTCCTGTACCTACAAGATTTACACAACGACAACCTTGGCCACTTTGTGTGAATCAAGAACTTGTCGTATTTCGTGAGATCGCAAATTACTAGAAAAAGAACAAGAAATTTTTCTACAACCGGCAAGTATAATAAGAAAAGTTAATAAAAAAAACAATGTTTAAAAAAAAACAATAAAAAGAAATAGCGACAAAAAAATTTTTCTATTTACAGATGAAAAAATAAATAAATAAAATAAAGAAATAAAAAATAAATGATACATAAAAATAATGAAATAGAAAACGCATGAACGAAAAAAAGCTCTAATATATCAACCGCTCAGTGAAAAGTTAGTCGCCGTAGTCATCGCATAAAAAGAAACGTGAGGATATTTTACTTTAATCATTAAATAAAAATTGTACGTTTATTTACGTTATTCTGTTGTTAATTAATAAACAATATTGCTGGTCGATGATGCATTTCAATCGCAATATAAAAAACTTGGATTTCGAAACGTGCTTACTCGCAGTGTACAATACATAGTGTACCAAGCATAAGGCTTGACTAATAGCAGATATATAAATATTTCAATGTGTGTGATTCGAAGTTTGATGATTACGTAATTTAAATCTTCCTACATGTCATTGTACGATTCATGGTGTTACTGATAGAACATACAGCGAAGCTCATCCATACATAGAAAACGCGTCCGGCTGCTCGACTTATATCATTAAAATATTATTAAAATTGTGCTCGTATCATTCTATTGTAAAATCGCATAGAAGTCATAAAATGAATAACATATCTTTTTAATAAAATCGCGTGCAAGAGAATATATATCAACAATTTGTAATTACTATACGTAAAAATTGTATTAACAATAAATATGGTGCATTAAAAGTTTACATCCAAGCTCCAGGATTCTTTGTCTTGAATAAAAGAAGGAATTAGGAGTGGAGGAAGCTAGAGAAGAACACAACAGATTCTACTCTTGTAGTTATCGCTCCGAAGGCGCGTGCCACAAGTCGGAACTTTAATAGATCACATGTGGATCAACGTCGATACGCTATTACCCAATCTGTGACAGTACATCCATCAGCCTTCTTTTAAAATCAAGAAACTTAATTTTTTTTACTAGAATCAGCGCCAGTACGATCTTTGAGAAGATGGAACGAATCAGAAGAGCGCCGAAATAAATGATAATCATTGTCTTATTGTTTTTACAAAAGATAATTGGTCACATTTATTTATAGAAATATATATATATATATATGTAGAAAATCGCGTAGAGAATTTACCGATTAATTTCGATAAAGAGTGACACACTCATTCGTGCCTGGCGCCCAACTATCGAAATCTTGCGGGGCCTCAGGAGAGGCCGCTTATCAACACGTTTTCTATCGCGTTTCCGATGAAATTAAACGAAGGTTCGTTATAAAGACGGGAATTCTGCTGAGTCGAGAAAGAATTAGCTGCGAACGCTAATGCGGTTGCAATATATATATATATATATATATATATATATATACATATACCAAGTGTATAAGCTTAAATCCGCTGTTTTTTAATCAGAAAAACACATTTTTTTTCCTAGGAAGCAAAAACAAATTTATTCAAAGTACTTGCCCTCGCTAACTATACATTTTTCTCATCTTTCAAGCTATTTGTGAATACCACGCCAAAAAAATTCCTCATCTTTCGAGGCAAACTACTCATCAAGCTATTTTCGGACGTCTTCGTAAGAATCGAAGTGCTGCTCAGCGAGCGCGTAGCCCATCGATGAAAACAGGTGATAGTCAGAAGATGCCAGATCTGGTGTAAGCGGAATGGGGTAGCACTTCCCAGTTGAGTGTCTCCAAGTAGTTTTGGACCATTGTTGACGTGTGCGATGGTGCGTTGTCGTGGAGGAAAATCAGCTTGTCATATCTTTTCCAAATGCAGCCTTTTTTCACGCAGAACACGGTGCAATTTGATTGTTGGTGGTAGCGGTGAGCATTAACAGTTTCACCAGGTTTTAACAGCTCGTAGTAGATGACACTCTCCTGATCCCACCAAACGCACAGCATCGTCTTCCGTCTAAAGCGATTTGGTCTTGAGGAAGATGTTGATGGTTGGGCGGGATCAACCCAAGATTTCTTGCGTTTAGGATTCTGAAAATAGATCTATTTTTCATCGCCTGTCACAATCCGATGCAGGAACGACTTTCTTTTTTATCTGGCAAGCAGAATTTGATATGTGTTTTGGCATCGCTCCATCTGCCTCTCATTCAGTTCATGCGGCACCCATTTTCCGATCTTTTGAATCTTCCCCATGGCATGTAGCCGCATGGAAATGGCTGCTTGAGAAACACTCAATTGCTCGGCAAGCATTTTTTGCGATTGGATATCATCCTCATCCAAAAGAGCCTGCAATTGACAGTCTTCAACCTTCCTAGGCCGATTTTCACGCTTCTTGTCACTCAGGTCAAAATTGTTGAATCGGCGAAACCAATCTCTGCATTTGTTTCCGATAAAACATTGTCGGCATAGGCTTCCACAAGCATTCGATGCGATTCGGCAATCGATTTCTTCAAATTGAAACAGAAAAGCAAAGTTTCCCGCATATGCTTTTTTTTTTAGCAAAAAACTAGACATGATTACGAAGGAAAAAATGTATGTTGTATGAAATTGCTGATGATATGCACTGGTTAATGTTGACAGATGTCAAGCACATAAAAAAAAGTGTGTTGTGTGCCCAGGATAGCTTTGTACGCTCACTAATGCCATCTATGAGCAAACAGCGGATTTAAGCTTACACATCTGGTATATATATATATACATATTGCAACCGCACTCACTAGCGTGGCTAGTGACTTCGTCGCGCGTTTGCAGCTAATTCTTTCTCGACTCAGCAGAATTCCCGTGTTTAAATATCTTCGTTTAACCTCACCGGAAACGCGATAGAAAACGTGTCAATAAGCGGCCTCTCCTGAGGCCCCGCAAGATCTCGATAGTTGGGCGCCAGGCATGAGTGAACGTGCCATTCTTTATCGAAATTAATCGGGAGATTAATTTCTCTACGCGATTTTCTACAGAACTGTGAACGTCGACCGCTCTCGCAATCGGCGGCTCAGCCTCGGAAATGGCAGAGGGGGCGGTTCGTAGCCTAGGATAGAGGACCGTGTGGAAGAGTGAATAGACAGCAGCAATAAATCACATACTTATTAACAAGAAGAAATAACAAATATATTTGGTTCGACTCTCGTTGATACTCGTTGAGATACAAGGTCACGATAACAATATGCGATCGAAATGCATTACTTTAACCTCGCGCAGATCCCGACACGAGGGGCGTATTAATTACGCTAATTCTCGATGGCACGAGCTCACACCACATAGGAATACTTTTCGCAAATCATATGAGCAGTAGCCGACGCTACAATAGTCGAGATACGAGATGGTTACGTATGTCACCTCGAACACGGTGTGACCTCGTGCTCATCCGCGGAGCTTCGAACGACTTTATAAAATACCGGAAATAGACAGAGAATATATAGACATCACGATATAAAATTTCGATACAAGGCCAATCGGCACGCGACAAGACTTCACGAAATGACCGAGCTAAGACGGACGCGGAAAATAATTCTTCCGAAAATCTTACAACGAATCGCGGGAGGCAGCACGCTCAGACAGAAATATCAGACACAAAACTCGACGCACGACAATACCGCGTGCCTCTCGTACACAAAATACGACAACGATAATTACGCGCGCCTCTCAGACATGGAAATTGGCGACCTTACAAACTTGTTATGTTCGTCTCACTCTGGTAGTCCTCTCGTCAAGCGCTCGCTAGAGCCCCGGGCACTCTTAGCGTCCTGCGTCCTTCGGCCGTGCTCCTCGCTCGCTCGCCACAACTGATCGCTGGGCGCTAATCCTTCCGGGAGCATGCAGTGATTGCTATCACCACGAGGAGGCCTTATTGCGCCTAATTGATGCGAGGCACGCTCCGTAAATCGCGTAAGTCGTCTACACATTCTGCGTCTTAGCGCGCGGAATTTGACTGGGCCGCCGCGTTTCCTTTGGCCGCCTCGGAAGCCCTCCCGGATCTCAGATTCGCGGGAAACTCGCCTTTCGATGTCGGCGTTCCCGTAGTTGCCTCCGATTCCGATCCTGGGCGCCGACCTTTCCTGAGAGGATTCCGCGAGCTCCGTCAGGTCTCTCGCCAAGGATGTAGAGTGACCACCTCCGGCCCTTGTCTTCGCGGATGTCACCATGCGCCTATAATGTGTGGCGATAAAACATGTTTTGAATCAAAGCGAAGATATCGAAATGCGAAGCAATATCACCTGCGTGCTATAACAGATATTTAGATTTAAAAGAATACACCAGTCGCAAAATGCACGCATGCACGTACGCACGCACGCACAATTTTAATAACATATTTCTGACTTAAAAATAAAGCAAAAATCCTAATATCAAAATGTAATATCGAAGCTATAATAGTTATCAAATTAATTCGTTATACATATTTACATATTTACAATTTTTATTATTCTGTAATATTTTTATGTTATGTACGTTGCATATGTAATTATTTTCTATGTTTCTTTGTTATTTTCTATTAAACATGATTAGTGAAGCATTTAAACATTATTGTGATTACGTGATTAATTAACTTTAATTCCGTTCTCGGAAAAAATATTTTATACGTAATATTGGGAGTATAAATAAGTTTCCGCCATTTTTAATCAAAAATTAAGCATTTATTGTGAAAGAACAGTACATAATGTTTTATTCAAAGTAATGGTCATCGCTAGCCATTACTTTTTCTCATCTTTCTGGTAGCATGTGGATACCGCGGAAACACGCTTCATCTTTTGAGGCTATCCAATCATCGATACAATTTTTGATATCTTCATATGATGTGATGTGCTGCTTCAGATAGGCCATGCGTCATCGATCGGAATAAGTGGTAGTCGGAAGGAGCAATGTCTGGAGAATACGGCGGGTGGAGTAGAACTTCCCATTTGAGTGTTTCTAAGTAGGTTTTGACCGGCGCCGCAACATGTGGTCGAGCATTATCATGCAGGAGAATAATTTTGTCATGCC
>Ga0157364_1000767_pt1 | contig 24204 bp, 32 predicted proteins | sample AttsexASBM2_FD_111476 | JGI IMG/M metagenome (GOLD analysis project Ga0157364, IMG submission 111476) | Fungus gardens microbial communities from leaf cutter ant in Ribeirão Preto, State of São Paulo, Brazil - Atta sexdens ASBM2 | ecosystem: Host-associated > Fungi > Mycelium > Unclassified ...
ATGCTCAATCACAGTCTGTGGCAAACTATTAACAACAAGTAGCCTACAATTCTCACCTCAAAGGACAGGAACCCTTCTCACAGGCAGAGAGATACTATTAGAGTCAATAGAGGTCAAAGAGAAATCTAGATAAAGGTTGTTCATAACCAACCTACAAAGTATGCATTCAAGTCCAGAGAGACCTATCATACTGAGAATACAGAACCAAGAGAAACTGAGAGAGAGGTGAGACTGAGAAGCTATTTACAGAAACAAAAAAGCAAACCAATTGAGCACTCATAAAGGCTTATAAGGAGGGAGAGGTCATTCTTGAGAAAAGAAGACAAAAGCACTTAGGTACCCTTTCAAGAAATCAACCAAGTCCTCAATTGATGGAGATGGGTCAATTAAGGGACTATGAGCAAACCTAAGACAGTTTGCAAAGATATGTCAATGTATTTCTATCTAGTAGTGGCCATATAAATACTAGGTGCACTCTGTAGGAAAAAAGTACTGTCTGTACTCCCTAATGGGAACATGGTTAAGAATGAAGAATGGCTCTAGTCACCCTGGTATATAATGTAACCAACTGGCCAATGTAAGTAAGCTAACTATCACTTTTGGAGTAGCTGGGTTGAAGGAGTTTGTGATTCTTGCTTTTTAGAGTCAGAAAATGGTGCTCCTAGACTATAAGGTGATTGAAGGCAGTTCTCCAACCATTTAGATGTGAGAGGACACTCTTGGAGTAAAGAGAGTTAATAGAAGTTGCTGAATATTATCTAGCAACCACTCTAGTAATAGTCACATTGTTATAGACCATCTAGTAAAGAAATCACTCAACTTTGCTTAAGCAGTCAATACTATGACTAAGGCTACCACTAAAGAGCAATATAAGCACAGAACAAATAGCAAGTGAGTGAGCTTGTTCAGAATGTACTAAGAAGTCTACTGTTCTCCTAACAGAGCCTAGAGAGTTAGTAATGAGAATAATGTATTCAATATCCATACTAGTAGCCTTGGAGACTCCCAGTTTTATAGCAAACAGCTCAGTATTAAAAGTAGTTGTTTTATTAGCTAAAGCCTTTGAAGATGACATTTGTTGGTCTTCAGAAATATATAGTAGAAATTGCCTGCATTTTTCTGAGGGATATAGCACTTGGATGATGAATAGGCATGTGACTGTGGTCACATGATCAACTACACATAAAACCAAAACAACTTCCAGCTTATCCACTATATCTAACTCATAAGCTTTCACATTACCAACTGTACTCTCTTCAAACAACACGGGAATGGACATTCTTGCAGGATCTGCACCTGTCAATGGCCTTGAGGTGAGAGAGAGAAATTCCTCCACTAACAAGAACAAATATAGGAACTCGTCAATGTTTTCAACAATATTGTCTGTCGCATACCATGAAAGAATGGCCAACAATGGTATCGATATAGACTCAGAACCAGTTAACAACTCTCCTGATCTGTCCTACGAGATGGAGCAGGAGAGGGCTATATGTTTCAGTAAGGCGACTGAGCTACTAGGAAACACAAGGCTACAAGACAGAAACATTGAGGCTACTACTTCTAACCCTGAATATGTTCTCAACATGAATCAAAATGAATATTCTTCACGTGGTATAGCACTGCAAACTGACAACAACAATGTTATTAATATTCAACTTCCCTATAATCCAAATTCACCTACCAAACCAGATCTCTAGAGTGGCAATTTCCACCCGATATCTTTACATAGCTCTATCGAACAAATCACTTCAGACGCAAAGAGTATTAAGGACTCTTTAAACTTCATGGCTAGGTATATCTTGAATAAGAAGGTTAACCCATCCAAGGCAAATGACCTATTGGACTTTAATGGTATTGGAAACTCCATCTGGAACTTCATTTCATTTGTGTACCAAGCTAACTAGAACTCATTCTATACTGATAATAAGGCCATGACGTTTAGGACAAAAATTTCATCCAAGTTCACTCCTAGAATTACTCCTTCTACTAATAAAAGCAACAAGGAAATGACCAAATCTATCTCAGTTACCATCGAAAAAGTTCCCCCTCCTCCTCTCCTTCTAGCGAAATCAAAAAGAGAAGTAAACGTCATTTCAAAATACTTCCAGAACAACAACCCATTGGTTGAACCTAAGAAACCAGTCATGTTATATGCGCAGGCATTGAAACTATCTGTGAACACATTAGAAGTTCTCAAAATCAAGGAAACATTCCTTGTCCTCAATGCAAAAAAAATTAACTAAATCAATAACATCGTCAAAGGCAATCCGAAACCCAAACCCAGAATTCAAATGACAACTAAGGATCCTTTCAGAAAACAAGTTATTGTTCTGATGAGCAGCGATAACAACAGTAATTTCATGAAAAATTCGGCTATCCATGTGGCTAATATCAACAGGCAATTAAGAAATATTAAATCTGAGGTCTTAGTTGACTATATTCACTCCGATCCTCTTGGAATTTCTGTTATCACCAGCAAAGTATCCCAGTAATCCAACCTCCAGATCATTGACTAATATATCAAGAACTCTAGTGACATAAATGCTCTTCAAGTTGATGAACCACGTCTCCCTCAGTCGAAATCATACCTCAAAATCATTGGTATCCCCTTCTTCCCCTATGGCAACTCTCAGGACTGCCTCACTTCTAGTGATGTTGAAGCGATCCTCAAACAAAATCAAATCTTCAATAACATCAATTTAGTGTCCTTCAATGCAAGAATTGCTGGAAATGGGGCCATACTATATTTTTGTGCAAAATACAAGGATCAAAATACATCAAATATAATGGTCCTCACAAGTCAGAAAATCACTGTGAATTCGGATGGTGTTGCAAAGTGAATGAAAAGTCTAACCCACCCCGACTTGAAATAAAGAAAAAGGAGCCACGTCCTTATACATTTAAGTGCTTAAACTGCCAAGGCAATTACCAAGCTGATTCTAATTTGTGTCCATTCTAGAGGCATAGATTCAACAGGGAGTGGCAACAAAATAAATATGCTGAGATCTGTGAAAACAGGACCAAGTTGATTCATTCTTTGGAGAACAGTGAGCCTCAACAATGATTGTACAAAATCTCAAAGTATTTTCACAAAAAATTCAGAAAAACTCTCTCATCGTCAACACCATTCTTGAGACTCAAAGCCAATTTGACATCATCTTTATCCAAGAACCCCCTTGGTCCGAAATTCACAAAATTCCCAGCTCATTAGATTGCAAAGATAAAGCTCTTATAGGAACAACCCATCATCCCAACTGGTTATTATTTGCCAGGATTCCTTCTGAAAGATTGGACTCTCCTAGAGTCATCACTTATATCAATATTTGTTTCTCTTCCTTCCATTTCTTACTTTGTAAAGACATTATTAATCATAGGAATATTATTCTCATTTCTTTCCTTAACAATTATGTTTGTTATTATATCATGAACGTTTACTCAGACTCTTCACATTCAGCCTTAAAGTATCTTAAGGATACTGGGGTTAACATTGACAATGTCCTTCTTATGACTGGCAATTTTAATATTAGGGATAGTTTATGGAACCTGTCTTTTCCCCACCATTCCTCTATTAGTGATGATCTAATCATTATAGCTGATTCGTTCAACCTCACACTATCAATGCCAACTAATCCATGTCTGACAAGATACTCCAACATAGCTGGGGAAGCAAACTTGGTCATCGATTTAATGTTCCTTCGTTATGGGTCAAGAGAACTCGACCGACATTTTATTTATCCTGACAGTCGTCTCTCCTCTGATCACGCTCCCCTCTCTATCAATATTCTTATTGATGAAGAAATCATTTGCACTTCCAAATTATCAATTTCACAAAAAAGCGAATAGGAAACTGCCTTTGTCGAAGAAGTCATTTTAAATTTCAAAAATCTAGACACATCTAATATTACTGACATAGAGAAATTGGAACACATTTTCAATCAGCTCAAAGCAATAATAGATCAAGCATAGACAAAAAATGCAAAAAAATTGAGAATTTCCAAACACTCCAAGCAATGGTAGATGGAAGAATGTAGCTGTTCCCTTAATAACTACAGGACGTCAAGAAGTCTAGACAATTAGAAGAAATTTAAGAAGGTTGTTAAGAACACCAAAAGGTCTTTCTTCGATGTGAAGATCCAAGAAGTAGCAAACAAAAGCTGTGGTCCTTGGGAGTTAATGAATTGGATCAATAGACGTAAACTACCTGCTATTGAAGCTATCAAATACAATGGTCATCTTTGCCTCTCCCCAGATAGTCTATGGAAAGCACTTCACGACTCCTTCAACACTGCCCTCAATCACCAGGTCGATACCAATATCCTTAGTGAAATTGAGCATAAAGCTACTTCCTTTTGGAGTTCTTTCTCTAAGGAAGAATTTAAGCAAGCAATTAGCAAGTGCAACAACTTGTTATCACCAGGACCTGATAAACTGACTTGGCGTCACCTTAAAGCTATTCTCAAGCAAGACAACTACCTTGTCAATGTCATCAATATTGCCAACTTGTGCATCAATTTAGGATACTGGCTGAATTACTTCAAGTGTTTGTCAACTGTGATTATACCCAAACCCAATAAAATGGCATATGATCAGCCTAAATCTTTCTGCCCTATTGTACTCCTTAATACTCTAGGTAAACTCATCGAAAAGGTTGTTGCAGAAAGACTTCAATTCATTGTCGCAAACAATGATTTTATCCATCTGAGCCAATTAGGTGGATTAAAATTCAAGTCCACCACAGATGCTGGTGTCACTCTTACTTACATCGTTCGATCAGGATAGATCAAGAACAAAACTACAAGTACTCTCGCCTTTGACATCTCACAGTTCTTCCCATCTCTTAATTACCGACTTCTTACCCTCATCCTTGAGAAGGCAGGACTTGACTCAAAAGTTATCTCCTTCTTTACAAGCTACCTGGTTAAGAGAAAAACCAGTTACCTATAGAATAACTTCTCATTTTCTACTTTCGAAGTAAATGTTAGAGTAGGCCAAGAGTCTGCTCTTTCTCCTATCCTGTTGGCCTTATATCTTTCTCCTTTCTTATACATTCTAGATAAATGTCTTAAAAACCTCAATATTCCAGTTTCTATCATTTCTTTTGTGGATGATGGTCTCATTATTGCTCAGAACAAATCAATTGATGTTTCTAATTCTCAACTCTTTTGTAGTTATAATGTACTAACCAAACTTCTTGACAATTTTAGTCTCATCATTGAACATTCAAAAACTGAAGTATTCCATTTTAACAGGTTGCATGGATTCTTCAACCCCCCTAATTAGACCTCTCTCTTATTGGTGGTTCTGTTCTTTGTCCCAAGGAATTATAGAAATACTTGGGTTTCATCTTCGACAGGAAGCTTACGTTCCATCAATATATTGACCACTATTCGAACAAAGCTATATCTTTAGTCAAGTGTATGAAGCTTTTGGGGAATTCATTACGAGGAATTAACCCTATCCAAAAACGTCAACTGTATAGATGCTGTGTCCTCTCTATTGCACTATATGATTTTCAACTTTGGTTCTATAACAAAGCTCCCCTTTCGTACTACATGAAAATTTTGGGGAAAATGCAAAGAAGAGCCACCATTTGGATTGTAGAAGTATTCAAAACCTTGCCCACTAAAGGTATCGAAGCAATCACTGGAATTATCTCTATCAAATTCTACCTATAGAAGCTCATAAGAAGGTCTCAAATACGACCTCTTGTGCTACTGACCAATCACCTCATAAGATCTTTCATAGATGATCTGTCCAACTTGTCCAAGAAATCCATGCCCCATTCTATAACACACTTACAAACCAACAAAGGAATATTGCCAAAGGTGATTTAATTGACTCGAACAATAAGATTTATGGTATCTTCCCTTCCTTTTCACCTCTTCATCCAGAACTTGCCCCAGGTTCTCATATAATTGACAATTTTTCAAACCGTTTTTCTTTTAATTTAGCTAATAAAAAAGAAAAAGACAAAATTTGCTTTTAAGAACTTGATGAAATGGTTTCAATCCTCTTCTTTTCCATCTATGGCCATTGTTGTAACAGATGCTAGCATCAAGAACGACATTGCTACATCTATATCACATGTGCACTTAGTCAATCGTCCTTTGATCAAGACAGTTCATCACGCAGCATTTGTCACAAGTATGGAAGCAGAGTTATTCGCTATTAGATGCGGCATCAACCAAGCCTACACTAAAGAAAATGTGTCAAAAATTGTTGTCATCACTGATTCCATCCATGCCGCAAAGAAGATTTTCAATAGCAAATCGCATCCATACCAAACTCACACCACAGCCATTCTTAGCAAGCTGTGTCAATTCTTCAATATCAACTAGGAAAACTTTATAGAATTCTGGGAATGTCCTAGTTGTCTCAAATGGAGGTTTCACCAAGATGTCAACAAAGATTCAAAATCATTCAATCTGACTTTCTCCTTTCCTTGTAAAATCTCTTGGGACTATTGCAAGAAAATTGACAGCGACAATATTATCAATCAGTAGAAGATGGCGTTTCAAGCATCAAATGGAAAAGGAAGACAATTCCTTGATCTAGTAGACAACAACCTCAACATCATCGAATCTGTGTATACTAAAGGAGGACCTTGGTTCCAAGTATTTGGTCATTCTAACTCGCTTTGTGCTTGCACTACAAGGGCCGTCACTAATCATGCTCCAATTGGGGAATATTGTTTGAGATTCTTTCCCAACAAGGATTTCAAATACCTTTGTGGCAATTATCCTATCAGGTCAAAAAGACACATTCTTCATAAGTGTATGAGATTTAACAGATACTGGAGCCTAAGAAGAGATTCATTGAGCCATTTCATTATGTTCTTAATAGCTAATCCTAATGCTTTCACATTTATAAACAATTAACTGACTTTCTCTCCAAGTTGACTCTGGTTTTAGTTTTTCATTTTCTCTCCCTTTTCTTTTGACCTTATTGATTAGTTCTTTATATTATATTATATTATTTTTCCTTTTCACTGTTTTAGTCCTCATGTTAGTTTGCCTCTCTTGTATGTAGTTATGAAGTAGCTACCATATGCCGTGTAATAAATTGTTGATATATAAAAAAAAAAAACTGTGGTCACATGATGTAATGTCATAAATCTAGAATGAAGTAGAAAAAACTAGAACAATGATGTCAGAGGCATGTTTGCTTTGTAGCAATAGTATGGTAAACTTATAGATAATATATATACTTTAGGGTAGGATTATTTATTGATTAGCACAGACCATTTATGTATTGTATAAATGGTGTAGGAACACACTGGGAACTTCTTGTTGAGTTCTCTTGTGATCTCCCTAAGATGCTTAACTCTTGAGTTTGCTCTAGTAGTTTATTAGTTACTTTAACTAGTGGTTGCTATAACAAGTAATACTTCAGTATTTCAAAAAGGGCCCTTCAAATGAGTATACTAGGTGTCATTTAAGAGAGTAAGTAATCATGGATAAGAGCTAGTATCTTTGAGTTTCTAGCACTAAGTAAATACATCAGTATATGTTGTAAAGAAAGAGTAATAGTTCTGAAACAAGATTACTTAACTAGCTTCTTGAGATGAAGATTAATTGGAATAAGGTCTACCAGAGCCTCAATTCCATAAGTAGGTGAAGTTCAAGATGTATCCAAGATCTAGAAAGCAACCTTATATTATATAGTTACTAAAAGTAATACTTAAGTCTTAGTAGGCAGTCTAACAAAAAACCAAAGCTAAAAACTATGAGTAGTAATAAAACAATACAAAAGCAATATAAGAGCTATTTCTGAAGTAGTAACAAGTTTCTTGTTAAGTTCTCAAGCATGTTTATCACTTTAATAGTAGACAGTACTTTAATAGAGTAATAACAAATATGTTTCTTGAAGGATAGATATCAATTAAAGTAAAAGTCTAACTATAGTGATTATAAACTATGAAAAACTGAGGAATAAAGTTAAAGTATTATAAAAGGCTTAACAAGTGTACTCAGAGTACAAGAAAGCAGATTAATACACAAATATAAATAACTATAGATAATCATAAATATATTAGAGTTGTGAACAATAGATTTTATTTTATTTTATTTTTCTTTTAATTTTATTTTTCTATTTTTCTTTTAATTTTAATTTTGATTTTCATTTCTATTTTAACTTAGGCAAGCAAGTTGATGTGACATCTGTGATGTTACAAAGTATAACAGAAGTATAATATTATACCTTAAGTCTTAAAACTAAGATAAAAGACATACTCTTATATTAAGTAACATAAGAGAATTCAATAAAGTTTCCAGTCTATATATTTTCTATAAAACTAATATATTGTTATTATACTAGATAATTGTAAGCCTGCTGCTTACCTAAGTTTCTATAATTAGCATGCATACTGTTAGTTGGCTGAAAGTATAGGCTTTCAGTTAAATTGCCTTTTAGTATAGTTGGTTTGGTGCTGATAGTCTAGCTGTTACAATTTAGAGGCCTTATGTTATGAAACATTTTGGACACTAACAATTTTTATTTTATTTTCTCTTATTTTCTGATTTTATATTAATTTTGTTTTGTTTTGTTTTTGATTTTGGACGATAAAGAGGTACATGACACTACAGTCACATGACAGGTCACATGATATGATGTCATAGGCCTAGAACATGGTGAAAGGATCTGGAAGATGATGTCAGGGCACATGTATACAACATAGTGGCCTTAAGTAGGAAATAAGACAGATATGAGGTTATAGTATGGACAATAGAGTAGGCTTAATTATTGGTAGCATAGACCAGGCATGTTTTGTATATATAGGACTCTAATTTAGCAGAGACTCCTTGTTGAGTTCTCTTGTGAAATTCCCACTTTATATCCATTCTAAGAGATTTGCTGCCTTGTGCTGCTATTGGACATTGTGTCTAGTAGTTGCCACAATATCTTAGAGTTGGTCAATGAATGGAACTTTGTATTGGGTTAACACAAGAGAACTTGATAGAGAACTCTGTACAGGATTGTCTACCTTATATACTAAAACTCCATAGTCTGTGCTAATTACTTTTAGCCTACCCTAAACCGCTATGTGTTTTCCTTAAGGTCAACATATATTAAATAGGTTGTATGATATCATCCTTCTAGAACCTTCTATGCTTTTCCATGTGGCATGTGACTGTGACTGTGACTGTATCATGTAACTAATATGTGACAGTGTGACCATGATATCACATTAACCCTAATCCTAAGTTCTCAAATATGAAAATAAAAGAAAAGAAAATGAGAAAAGAAGAAAAAATAAAATAATTAGAGTCCACTGTCTTAAACTATGATATTACTCTCTCTTTCAAGGTTTCTCCTCTGGAGAAACTGACTTCTATTTTTGCCAATTTCTTTCCAACTTCCTCAGATATTCTTTTTCAAACTTTTCATTATCCCATCTATACAACATCTTTGCTGTGTATTTTCCTGATAATTCCCCCCTTCTAAAATCTCTTTCTTCTACCATATTTAACTTCTCTTGTCTTCTTACTTCTGCATTCAATTTTTCTTTGAACTCTTCTATGACCTCCCTTGCATTTCTTAAGTTCTTTTTCTTTTCCCATGTATCATGTTCTACTGTAAGCCCCTTCCATTGTATCAAATACTTCACTACTCCCCTTACTTTCTGTTTATTCAATATTTTTTCCACTTCCCATTCTTCTACTCCTTCTACTTCCACTGGTTTTACTTCTTCTACTTTCTGTCCCTCCACTTGTTCTCTGTATCGTACTACTCGACTAATGTTCACTACTGGGTAAGTTCACATCAAGGTTGGCAGTTGTAATTTGACCACATTGGTAGATACCACCTCCTCAATTGTATATGGGCCTACATATCAGTCTACTAATTTCTTTACTGGTCTTTCCTTAAACACCAGATCTTTTGTACTCAACATCATCTTGTCTCCCTTCTTCTATTCTTCAACTTCTTTCCTTTCCCTATCTGCTTGTTGTTTCATCTCTTCTTACACCTTCTTCATTCTTTCTACAAACTCCGTCACTTTCTCTACTTTTCCCTTCTTCCTGATATCTGCCCCCATTCTCATTTCTCTTTTGTAATTTGCTATAAACAGAGATATCTTTGTTGCTGAATGTATTTTATTGTTGATCACAAATTCTGCCAACATTAGCCATTCTAGCCAATCTTTCTGCCTATGATCTACAAAGAATTGAAGATACTGTTCTAATTTCTGATTCATTCATTTGGTCTGTCCATTTGTTCGTGGATGGAAGGCTGTTGACAACTTTGTTTTGATCCCCAACATTCTATTCAACTCCTTTGTTAACTCTGCTGCGAACTGTGGTCTCCTATCTAACACTACACTTTCTGGTAACCCATGCAACTTCCATATATTATTCCTAAACAATCTTGCCAATCCCTCTGCTGATGTTCTCTCTGTTGTTGTCACAAAATGAGTCATCTTGGACAACCTATTGCAGACTACTAGGATAGTATCTTTCCCAGCTATTAACAGTAACTTAGTGATAAAGTCAATTATCAGATGTGTTTACAGCTTCTTAGGTATTTCACCCAGCTTCAGCTTCCATGCTACTTTCTCTGTTCTATTTTTCATCCTCTAGCATATATCACATCCTTCCACATATTTTCCTACATCTCTTGTTACTCCCAGCCACCAATAATTCCTTGTTACCAGCTCCATTGTTTTCCACTTTCCTCTATGTCCTGCTACTGGTACATCATGATGTAACTGGATTATCTCTACCCTCAGTTCCTTATCCTTTCTTCAATACTAATTCTCCATCAATCTGCCATTTGTCTCCTTGTAGTACCTTTACTCCTGTCTTCTTCATCTCCTCTACTACTCTAACTACTTCTTCACCCTTACTCCTAGCTTTTTTTATTTTTTCTACTATATCTACTTTGGGTCCTTCTATTACTACTTCTGCTAAATTACAAATCCATTGTTCTTTAATTAGTGTCTGATTATTATTGTCATTTTCTATTCCTACTTTCCAATCTGGTCTTCTGCTAAGTCCATCTGCTTTCCCCATTTTTGTGCCTAGTACATACTTTAGAGTGAAGTCAAACCTAGACAGGTATAATACCTAATGAGCTTGTCTTCAGTTCAACTTCTGTGATTTCATGAAGTACTCTAAGTTCTTGTGATCTGTCCAGACCTTGAACTTGATCTTTGTACCTTCTAACAGATATCTCCAGTTTTCTAATCCTCTTATCACTGCTAACATCTCCTTATCATGGATTTTGTAGTTCCTCTCAGTCTTATTTAAAGATTTTGAGAGGAATGTCACCAGTCTCCATCTTCCATCTTCACATTTCATAAATAATACCCCTACTGTAGCGTAATCTAACACATCTACTTCCATCCTCATTTTTTTGTCTAAATCTGGTGCTGCTAACACCAGTTCTTTTGTAAACCTCTCTTTTAACTCCCTAAATACTCCTTCCTGTTTTTCTGTCCATTCCCACTTCTGATCCTTTTTTACCATATCATACAATGGTCTAGCTATAGATGTGAAATCTTTGATAAACCACTGATAATAATTGGCAAGTCCTAGGAACTTTTATACATTCTTGACCCCTTTTGGAGTTGGCCAATCTAATACCTCTTTCACCTTCTCTTCTTCCATTTTAATCCCCTTTGGCCCAATTACCACTCCTAAAAACCCACCTCACTCACTTTCCACTTGTATTTTTCTGGTTTTATGTATAAGTCATTCTCTGCTAACCTCTTTACTACTTCTACTATCTCATCATGTTTTTTTTTCTTCTGTCCCTACTATCACATCATCAATAAAGGCTACCACCTTTCTTGTATTTATCAAGTCCCTTAGCAACTCATTCATTATGGTCTGGAATGTGGCCGGTGAATTTGTCAATCCAAAGAACATAACTGTGGGTTCAAAAGATCCCTCAGGGGTTGTGAAAGCTGCCTTCCACTCGTCTCCTTCCTTAATCCTAATATTGTTGTAACCCTACCTCAAATCCATCTTTGTAAATACTTTCTTAGTACCAATATTCTCGATTATGTCCGAAATAAGTGGCAATGGGTAATTGTTCTTGATTGTCCACTCATTGAGATATCAATAGTCCTGCACCATTCTCTTCTTCTCATCTTTCTTCTCTACAAAGAACACCAGTGCTGTCTGAAGTGACTTCAAGGGTTTAATATACCTTTTTCTTAGCTGCTCCTTTATAAACTCTCTCACTTCCTCTCTTTTCTCTCTTGACAATAGGTACACCTTCCCCTTCCTCAGTACAAATCCTTCCTTCATGTTAATGGCATGATCCCACACTTTTCTCATTGGCATTCTTTCACTTGCTTTCTTCTCAAACACCTTGATCTATTTATGAAATTTTTCTGGTACCAACTTCCTTGCTTCTTCTTCCAATCTTGCTGCCTCTTCTTCTTCATCCCAGATTTCCCACTCTTCTGTCACTCAGTTTATGTCTATCACTTTCTTTCTTTTCTAGTTTTTCTTCCCCTATTTCCTTTTTGCTTCTTCTTCCTCCTATTTCTTTCCCTCTTACTCTTTTTTTTCTTCCTTCTTTTGTTTCTGCCACTCTGACTTCCCCTTGTTTCAGTCTCCACTGTCTACCACACTCTTTCAGACATCTTGTTATCTTTATCTCCCCAGTTCTCCAGTCAATCTCTGGATTGTGGCATACTAGCCACAGCATTTCTAAGATCACATTCCACTTTTGACCTCCTATTACATCTATCTCCGTCCTCTTCCTATGTCCTTGATAATAAATATTTACCTCCACTGTATGTTCTATAGGCCCTTTCTTATTTAATGTTCCATCTACATTTCTCATATAAATGGGTCTTTCTATCTTTTTCAACTTGAATCCCTGTCTCCTTGCAAATTCTGAGCTTATTACCAGTCCTATTGCTCCACTGTCTAACAATGCCTCCACTGTTACTCCTTCCTGTGTATCTACCCTTTCTAGCCTGATCTTTACCATTACTTCTCTTAGTGCTTCCTCATTGTTTAGGTCACAGTTGGTTATATTGTCTATCGCTCTACTAAGTACTGTATACCTATTGTTGAGACTTAATCAAGGAGTATTAAGTCTCGCTCTCCATTTAAATTCTGCTTCCCATTTCCTCTATATTCTAGTCTTCTCCCTTCTCCAATTCTGTTCCCTATCCTCCTATTTCTGCAATTCCTTGCTACATGTCCAAAACCTCTATAGTTGTAACAATTCCTGTTCTTTCTCCTATCCACATCCATAGCATATGAGTTCCTTTGAGTGAACCCTGTTCTCTGCTAAGACCATGTCATTATCATATTCGTCCTCTCTACTTCTTTCATTGGAACTTGCCCTCCTTGAATCTGCTACTGAGGTGCTTCTTGCCTCCTTGATCAGATTTGAGGCTGTTATGCCTCTTGCTGTCTTGGGATCAATCCCTCCTGTTCTCTTCTTCCTTTTAATCTCTCCTCCTCTTTCCTACTCTTCCTCCAGTTTCTATCTAGGGCAATAGTCTACTCCTGCCATTGCTCAATAAAGCTTGGCTGTCATTCCACTTCCATCAATTTTCTCCTGATTGTTATGTTTATACCTCATTTGAATTCTTCAATAAGGAAGCATCTCTCATATCCACTCTCTTTTGCTGTTCTTCTGAATTCTTGAACAAATTCCTCTATTGTCTTTTCCTCTTGTTCTATTTTCTTCAGCTTGGCTACCTTTGTAAACTTCTCATCTCCTCCCCTGAACTCCTTTTTGATTTCTATTAAAAATTCCCCCATTGTTTCATATTCCAATAATACTGCTTCTAGATCTTCTAGTATATTCTCCTTCCAAATATCTGCCGATCCCTTCTGTACATACAACAACACCCATTGGATCTGTTCCTTAACTGCCGCCTTTCTCATCTTCATTCTGATATATAATCAACATGCTGTTATAAATCCTGAGACCTTGAATACGGTTCTATCGAACACCTGGGGCTTTGCTACTTTAGTGCTAGTTGTTGCCTCCTCTATTACTCCTTGTCCTACTTACATTGTTAGCACTGCAATTTATTCTTGAAGTTGTCTTATGATGGCAGGATAGTTGGGTTGACTCATTTCATTATAATGTAGGGTAGAGTTGGTAGTAGTAGTGATGAGGTGTATAATGGAAGAGCAGAACCTATACTGGTCTCACTCTCTGATTTGTATTCTGTCGATGAAATCTTTGTAAGTGATAGCAGGTCCTCTTCCTGTTCTGCCTACATGTCCTACTGACTACTTTTTCTAACCACAAACTTGTATACTGTCAGGAGTACTGTCAAGATTGCTGAAAGTGGACTTAGCTTTTTCTTATTTTTTTATTCTTATTTTCATTTTTCTGTTTTTAGAACTTAGGGTTAGGGTTAGTGACAACATCACTCAGTCACATAACACAGTGACAGTAACAGTAACAAGTCATATAATATATGGAAGGAGGTAAAAGGTTCTAGAAGAAGTGATGTCATACAACATGTACACCACATGTTAACCTCATGTTTTACACATGGTACTTTAGAGTAGAATGCACAGTAGCTAGCATGGACCATGTGGATAGGTATATAAGGTAGACTACTTTGTAAAGAGCTCTCTATTGTATTCTCTTGTGTTTACTCTAATACAAGAGTTTGTTCTTTTATCCAACTCTAAGGATTTAAGATCATAATATTAGAACTCGATTCCCATCATCTAGACTGCTTAACACTAGCACTCTTAATCTTACTCTCTATCCATCCTTGACCGAGGGGCAATACCGCCTCTTAGTCAAGAAGAATAGCTGGGCCCTAGGCTAAAGAGAAATACTAGTTAGGTAGGGGAAGCCTAGCTGTGTATCTGCATTAAAGCCTACTGTTGCATGGTAGATGTACTATCTTTTGTGAACATGTTCTATATCTTCTTCTTTTATCAGCCTTATGCTACAGACTTTCTTATAGTCTGTTTACACAGAGGAATAGTGGTTGTTCTTAAAAACATTGCTTAGAGTAGTAAGTCCTTCTTAGGACAACATAGTATACACTTTCCTTAGGGCAATAGTCAGTAAACAATATAGGCAGGACAAGAAGAGAGCCTGTTATTACCTACTGAGAATTCTGTCCTCATCTGAATACGAATCAGAAAGCGAAACCAGCACAGGTTCTGTGCTCTCTCTATATGCATCATCACCACTGACACCACCACCACAATCAATATCACCATCTTCTATTGACTTTCCACCATCTTACAATCATAACATGAGTCAAATCAATTTTCACACTATAATAAGACAACAATAGGAGCAGTTGGCAGCAATGCAGGCACAAATTTAGACCCTGCTAGCAGGAGGAGCAAGGAGAGAAGAAGCAATGCTAAGAAAAGTAGGAAGAGAGGAAGGAGTAGAGGTAGTGAAGCCTCAAATTTTCGATGGCACATCATCAAAAGTGGCAGGGTTTATCACAGTATGTAAATTGTATATTAGAATGAAGTTGAGAAAAGAACCAGTGGAGGGGCAGGTGCAATGGATCCTGTCCTATGTATAGGGAGGGACAGCAGATGTATGGAAAGAGAATGTGATGGAGAAATTAGATGCAGGAGAAGTAAAGTATGAGATAGTGGAAGAATTTTTGGCAACATTAAAGAAGGAATTTGGGGGAGGAGAGAAAGAATCAATGAAAGCAGTGGAGTTAAGAAAGTTGGAGCAAGGAGGGAGGATGATGGAGGAATTTATTCAAGAATTCAAGAGGGCAGCAAGGAAAAGTGGATATAAGGGACAACCACTGGTAGAGGAATTCAAGAGGGGAATGAATGGGGTGATAAGAAGGAAGTTGATGGAAGCTGAGAATCAACCAAGCTCAATTGAGTAATAGTTTAGAAGGGCAACAGCCCTAGATAGGAATTGGAGAGAGAGTAGAAGGGAGGAGGAGAGGTTAAGAGGAAAGAAAGAACAAGAGGGTGGAGCTCCTAAACAATAGGAGCAGAAACAAGTAATACCACGACCCTTAGTGTGGTAGAGGAGGCAAGAAATACCACCTCAGCAGGCAACAACTGGGCCCACTCTGATGGAGGGAATTGAGAGGACAAATGCGGTAGTGGTTAGAAAACAAGGGTAGAGGATAGAGGCTTCTAGAAGGGACCCTTATACAATGGAGGTAGATAGGAGAAGAAATTGTTATACCTGTAGAGGATTTAGACACATGGCCCATCATTGTAGAAATCAGAGGCAGAGGGAAAGAGTGGCAGAGGGGAGAAGGTTGGAATATGGAAGAGAAAGAATCAAGGGAAATTATGAACAAGTGAACAATTTAAAAGAGGAGGAGAATATAAAGTCCTTTGACTAGATTCTTATAATAAATTTAATGTATTAGCAACAGAAATAAATGTTGATGCATTGAAATCAGAAGGAAATAAGAAAGTAGAAGTAAGAAAGGTGAAAGGAAGAACTCTGAAAGAGGTAACCATGAAAATTGGGTTGGAAAGAATTGATATGCAGGAGGGGATAACAGTAGAAGCTTTGTTGGACAGTGGGGCAACTGGGCTAGTCATAAGCTCAGAATTTGCAAGGAAGCAAGATTTTAAACTGAAGAAGTTAGAAAGACCAATAAATGTGAGGAATGTAGATGGATCACTGAACAAGGAAGAACCCATAGAGCACATAGTGGAAGTAAATATATATTACCAGGGTCATAGAGAGAGGACAGAGATTGATGTGATAGGAGGACAGAAGTGGACGGTGATTTTGGGGATGCTGTAGTTAGTATGCCACAATTCAGAAATAGATTGGAGGACAGAAGAAGTAAAGATGACAAGATGCCCAGAAGAATGTGGAAAGCAGTGAAGGCCAGTGCAGGGAAAGTCAGGATGGGAAAAACAGAAGGAGGAGGAAACAAGGGAAGAAGCAGGAAAGAGATGAGAGGAAAAACAAAAACAAAAGAAACCAAAAAAGGAAAAAGCAGTAGAGGTGAAAAGAGTGGCAGAGGAATGGGAAATTTGGAACAAAGAAGAGAAGGTGGTGAGGTCAGAAGCAGAGGTGAAAAAGCTGGTCCCAGAAAAATTCCACAAGTAGATCAAGGTCTTTGGCAAAAAAACAGTTGGAGAGGATGCTCACAAGGAAAGTCTGGGATCATACTATTGATATAAAAGAGGGATTTGTGCCAAAGAATGGGAAGGTATATCCATTGTCAAGGGAAGAGAGAGAGAAGATATGTGAGTTCATTAAAGAACAATTGAGGAAAGAGTATATTAGACCCTCAAAGTCATCTCAAACAGCATTGGTATTTTTTGTAGGAAAGAAGGATGGGAAGAAATGAATAGTTCAGGACTATAGATATTTAAATAAATGGACTATTAAAAATAATTATCCTCTACCATTAATATCAGATGTAGTAGAAAATATTGGCACGAAAAAGGTATTTACAAAGATAGGCCTAAGGTGGGGGTACAATAATGTAAGGATCAAGGAGGGAGATAAGTGGAAGGTAGCGTTCACAATACCTGAGGTGTTATGAACTTAAGTCTTTAGGGTTAGACAAAAGAACAACTTTTGTATTGAGTAACACAAGAGAACTTGATAGAGAACTCTTTTACAAACTAGTCTACCTTATATAGCTCTACAGATGGTCCATGCTAACTACTACGCACCCTACCCTAAACAACCATGTGTAGTCCATGAGGCCAACATGTAGTGTTTATGTTGTATGATGTTATTTGTTCTCGAATCTTCTACTAAATTCTCCCACATCTCATGATCTGTCTTGTGACTACGCCATCAGATTGTGACTGATGTGACAGCGTGATTGATCTGCCCTAACCCTAGTTGTTCTAAAAATAGAAAATAGAAAAATAAAACGAAATAAAAATAAAAATGAGAAGTAAAATAGAAAAACCCTAAGTCCACCATTTGTGAACTTGACATGAGGGGTTATTTGAATCCACAGTCATGTTCTTTGGGCTAACAAATTCACCAGCAACTTTCCAAGCAATGATGAATAAGTTGCTCAGAGATCTGATTAATACAGGCAAGGTAGCAGCGTTTATTGATGATGTAATAATAGGAACAGAAGAGGAAGAAGAACATGATGAGTTGGTAGCAGAGGTGATAAAAAGGTTGGAGGAAAACGATCTATATATGAAACCCAAGAAGTGCAAATAGAAAATAAGAGAGATAGGATTTTTAGGAGTGATAATTGGACCAAAAGGGATAAAAATAGAGAAAGAGAAAGTGAAGAGTGTGTGGAACTAGCTGACGCCAAAGTGTGTCAAGGATATACAAAAATTCTTGGGGTTGGTGAATTACTATCATTGATTCATCAAAGGCTTTGCATCTATAGCCAGGCCTTTGCACAACCTGGTGAAAAAGGATCAGAAGTGGGATTGGACAGAGAAGCAGGAAGAAGCATTTAGGGAGTTGAAGGAATGATTTACGAGAGAACTGGTGCTAGCAGTACCAGATTTGGATAAGAAGATGAGAATGGAGGTGAATATGTCAGATTATGCAATAGGTGGAGTCTTGTTGATGAAGGATGAAGATGGATTATGAAGACTAGTGGCATTTCTCTCCAAGTCTTTGAATGAGACTGAGAGGAATTATGAGATTCATGACAAAGAAATGTTGGCAATTATAAGGGGGTTAGAAAACTGGAGACACCTGTTCGAAGGCACATGTTTCAAGTTTGAGATCTGGATAGATCATAAAAACTTGGAATACTTTATAAAAGCACAGAAATTGAATTGGAGACAAGCTTGATAGGCCTTGTATTTGTTGAGATTTGATTTCATACTAAAGCATGTTCCAGAAATCAAGATGGGAAAGGCGGATGGACTTAGTAGGCAACTAGACTGGAAAATAGTAGTAGATAAAAACAATGAGAATCAAATATTTATTAAGAACAATTGAATTCATAGTATACAAGAAGTAGTAATAGAAGGACTTGAAGTAGAAATAGTAGAAAAAATAAAAAAGGCTAGGAGTAAAGATGAGGATGTAATCAGAGTAGTAGAGGAGATGAAGAAGACGAAAGTAAAGGAATTATGGGGAAATGAGTGGCAGATAGAAAGAGAGTTGGTGTTGAAGAAAGGAAAAGTGTACATGTTAAAGGATAAAGAATTGAGAGCAGAAATAATCCAGTTACATCATGATGTGCCGGCAGTAGGATATGTGAGACTGTCAGAATCATAAGAAGTGGACTTAGCTTCTTTTCATCTCTTTTCCTCTTTCTATTTTCTTCCCTATTTACTTTCCGATTTACTTTTCTTTTGTTCTATTTTTAGCAGGTAAGACTAGGATTAGAGATGGTATGAATTATGTGACAGGAGAAAAATTCTAGAAGGATGTCATTATACTATATGGAAACCTCATGGTTAACATATGATTGTTTAGGGTAAGTTAGAAATAGCTAGCACAGCCTCTGAGGATTCAGTATATAAAGGTAGACTATCCTGTACAGAGCTCTCCATCGAGTTCTCTTGTGTTACTCCAATACAAGATTCCTCCTTTGTCCAACCCTAAGAATTTAGTCGTAACAGGGACAATGGAAGATAGTAGAGTTGGTTACGAGGAACTATTGGTAGCTAGAAGTAATGAGAGATGTAGGAAGATATGTGGAAGGATGCAACTTGTGTCAGAGGATAAAGAATAGGATGGAAGAAGTAGCAGGAAAGTTGAAGCTGAGTGAGATGCCAGAGAAACCGTGGACACACCTGATAGTAGACTTCATCACAAAGTTACCAATAGTAGCCAGAAAGGATGTAATCCTGGTGATCTGTGATTGGTTGTCAAAAATGACGCATTTTGTGGCAACTACAGAAGGAATGTTGGTGGAAGGTTTGGTGAGGTTGTTTAGGGATAATATGTGGAAGTTGTATGGGCTATCAGAGAGTATGGTATCAAATAGAGGGCCACAGTTTGCAGCAGAAATGATGAAAGAACTGAATAGGATGCTGGGGATAGAAACGAGGTTGTTGACAATGTTCTATCCACAGACAGATGGGTAGACAGAATGAATGAACCAAGAGTTGGAACAGTACTTGAGGTTCTTTGTAGATCATAGGCAGAAGGATTGGCCAGAGTGGTTAGCATTGGCAGAGTTTGTGGTGAATAACAAGGTTCACATGGTAACAAAGGTTTCACCTTTCAGGGCAAACTATAGTAGGGAGTTAAGAATGGGAGGAGATATAAGAAAGAAAGGAAAAGTGGAGAAGGTGACAGAATTTGTGGAGAGAATAAAGAAGGTACATGAAGAGATGGGAGCAGCATTAAAGAAGATGCAAGAAGATATGAAGAGGCAAGCAGATAGAGAAAGAAAAGAAAGTGAAGATTGGAAGAAGGGGGATAAAGTAATGCTAAGTACAAAAGACTTAGTATTCAAAGAAAGACCAGTGAGGAAGCTAGTGGAAAGATATGTGGGGCCATATGAGATAGAGGAAGTAGTGTCAACAAATGCAGTTAAACTATGATTACCAAGTTTGATGAGAATCCATCCGGTAGTCAACATGAGCCAAGTAGTTCGATATAAGAAGCAGGCGAAAGGGCAGAAAAAGGAGGAGGGAAAACAAGTGGAAATAGAAGGAGTTGAAGAATAGAAAGTGGAAAAAATATTAAATAAAAAAAAATAAGAGGAGTAGAGAAGTACTTGGTGCGATGGAAGAGATTTATGGCCAAGAGTGACATATAGGAAAAGAGGGAGAATTTAAGAAACACAAGAAAAGCATTGGAAGAATTCAAGGAGAGGATGAATGTAGAAGTGAGAAGGCAAGAAAAGATAGAGAGGGCAGAAGAAAGAGATTTTAGAAGGGGAGAGTTACCAGAGAGATTTATAGTGAAGATGTTATATGGATGGGATGATAGGAAGTTTGAGGAGGAGTACTTGAAAAAGTTGGAGAGGAACTGGCAAAAATAGAAGTCAGTTTCTCTGGAGGAGAAACCTTGAAGAGGGGGGTAATGTCAAGATCGCAGAAAGTAGACTTAGCTTTTTCTTATTTTTTTATTTTTATTTTTATTTTATTTTTTGATTTATTTTCATTTTTCTATTTTTAGAACTTAGGGTTAGAGTTAGTGACAACATCACTCAGTCACATAATATATAGAAGGAGGTAAAAGGTTCTAGAAGAAGTGACGTTATATAACATGTATACCACATGTTAACCTCATGTCTTACACATGGCACTTTAGAGTAGAATGTACAGTAGCTAGTACAGACCATGTGGATAGATATATAAGGTAGACTACTTTGTAAAGAGCTCTCTATTGAGTTCTCTTGTGTCTTCTCTAATACAAGAGTTTGACCTTTATTCCACTCTAAGGATTTAAGGTTATAACAGTTGCATCCTTGAGGTATCAATCATAACAATACCCCATTCTCAGTGTTCATGTTCTCATAAATCAAACTAATACCTCTAGTTCTCCTACTACATAAATTGCCACCATTTTCTTATTAGAACCTATGATGACTTGTTCTCAATTGTCAATAACAATGAAAAACGGTTTGTGTGATGGTCCTTCTTGGAACATGTTTATCAGGTATCCATTCCTTGAATTTTCCATATTGTGTTTATTTTCCACTAGTGCCATTGCTATTTTCTTCTAGAAGTCAGGATCTTGTTCCCCTCTAGATCTAAGTGTTTGATTATGTGGTGGTGGTCAAAAAATTCTTGTTTGGGTAAAAGACTTGATGAACTTCATATATTTGAGGAGGTTGTCAACTTCTTCATCTTCTACTCTTCCTTTGTCCTTCTATATTTGTTCCTCATTAATATACAACTCTTAAATTTCTCATATGTTTTCATCCACATATGTGTTACTCCTTTCTTTGTATCTGTCCAGTTTGTCTGCCAACATCCTTTGGATTTGGAATACTCAATCTTCCATATCACTTTGAACCAGGTATCCTAAATCTTCTGATGTTAGGAACAGACCAGCTACTGAACCAGTTATGCTAAAAGTGCACAATGTCAAGCTTAGCTTTGACATCTGGCTGGTACTATATATGTATTTCATACTGTACTCCTGACATCTGATACTTCAAAATATTTGTGGCATTTGTTGTCTGATTGTTGATACTTGCTGTCAGGATCAATCCTTCCATCTCTGTTATCATTGTGTTTGCTTCTCTGACTAATTTCTTCATATCTTTTATTATCCTCTGCACATCAATTATTGCCTTTATTCTTTTCAGCATCTTGTGGTATGTCCTTGTCCAATATTCTTATTCTCTCTTCATAACTTGAACTTGGTCTATGTTGTTTAATTTTCTGGAAATGTAAGGGTTTGGAGAAGTAGAAGCAGTGGTGTAGTTGTTGTTGTTTAAGCTTTGGGAAGACATTTTGCATTTAGAAATTTGAGTGGGTGGTTTGAACTGTTCAAAGTGGAATTTTACCTTCCCTCTTTATAGGTTTCAACTTGAATACCTTGCCCAATAGTCTTCAATCACCTCTTTTGCATAAGGCAGTCCTGTTCCTGCAATTTACTGATCATGTTCATCTCTGTAGCCCTTCCAATGCACGAGATATTGTGTTCCTCTACCCTGTTTCCTATGCTTCCTCACTTTCTCGACTTCGTATTCTTCTTCCTTATTAATAATTGTTGGCAGTGGTGCCAGTTCCTCATGCTGATCCTTGAACTTTGGCTTCACACATTGTGTCAGAAGGTCTTCATTGAACATGTTATGAATCACCCATCCTCCTGGAAGTTCTAGTTGAAATGCTCCTGAGCCAATATCCTTTGAAATCCTAAAAGGTCTATATCTTTTATTGTTCAACTTCTTTGAGAGTCAATTCAATTGGATATTTTTGTTCTCTAGCTACATGTTGTCTCCAACCTTCAGTCCTTGAGGATTTTGCCTTTTCTTGTCGAATTGCCTTTTCATATTCTTCTGTGCTTCTTCTATTACCTTTGTAGCCTGTTCCCAACTCTTCTGTAGTCCTACAAGAAACTCTTCTACTCTTGGAATTTCTAATTGTACTACAAGATTGCCTTTCTACAGATGTCTTCCAAAGTTTAACTTGAATGGTGTCCTCTCTGTTTCCGCATGTCTTTTGTCATTGTATTGAAATTCCACAGCATCTAACCATTTTGTCCAGTTATCCTGTTGGTAGTTAACATAGTGTCATAAAAATGTTCCTATCTCCTGGTTGATTCTTTCCATTTGACCATCCGTTTGAGAATGATATGCTGTTGATAGCTGTCTTGTCATTCCTAGTGCTCTCATAAACTCCTCCATAAATTTCAATGCAAACTGTGGTCCTCAGTCACTGAGAATTTTCTTTGGTATCCTATGTAATTTCCAAATGTTGTCTTTGCAGATTTTGGCAATCTCTTCTGATAATATGCTCATTATTGTCACCTTTGATTGAATTATCTTTGTGAATCTGTCTACAATGACCACTATTGCATTCATCCCATTAGACCTAGGCAAAGGTCCAATAATGTTAATACTAATCTTCTGCCAAGGTCCTTGTGGAATCTCTAATGGGTATAGTTCTCCTGACTTCTTCTAATACTGGACTTTGTTTTGTTGATATTTAAAACACCCTTGTATGTATTTCTTGATATCTTCTTTTGGTCCTGGCCACCAATAGTTTCGTTTGATTAATTCTCACATCCTCTATTGTTCTGGATGTCTCACATCTACTGAGTCGTGATTCTCTTGTAGAATCTTCCCTCTGAGCTTCTTGCTGTTTAGGACATATATTCTTCCTTCCATATATACAATCCCATCTTCTTTCCATGATAATCCATTGTTCTTTTCCAATGCTTGGATTACTTTCTACTCTTTGATGCCATTTCTTCTTGTCCATAGTTCTTCCTTGAGCATTTAGACGTCTTTGTTATCTTCTTTCATGTTAATCTGATCTTTTCTTGAAAAAATATCTGCCTTTGTATTTGTCTTGCCTGGGATATGTTGCAGAGTGAAATCATAGTCTTGTAACTTCAAGTACTATTGAGCTTGTTGTCTGTTTAGTTTGTGAGGCTCTCAGAAATACTTTAAGTTTTCATGGTCTGTCCAGACTTCAAAGAGTTCCATGGTGTCCAACAAGTATTATCTCCATTTTGTCAAAACTTCTACTATTGCCAGTAGTTCCTTGTCATAGATTTCGTAGTTCCTTTCTGCTGGTTATGTTATGATTCAGGACTCAAAGTGTTAAGTCAAGAAACAACTCTTGTATTGAGTAACACAAGAGAACTCGATAGAGTTCCTAAGACAAAGTAGTCTACCTTATATACTATAGCCCATGGTCCATGCTAACTACTGTGCACCCTACC